>Ga0255765_1001179_pt1 | contig 33073 bp, 27 predicted proteins | sample 041ome_8_FD_179965 | JGI IMG/M metagenome (GOLD analysis project Ga0255765, IMG submission 179965) | Coastal salt marsh microbial communities from the Groves Creek Marsh, Skidaway Island, Georgia - 041407BS metaG (version 2) | ecosystem: Environmental > Aquatic > Marine > Intertidal zone > Salt...
AACATTTTTGTCGTCATGACGAACTTTGTTTCCACGCTCTTCGTCGCCACGCGGACGCGTCCTCCGAGTTCGAAGGCGTCGTCGTCGTCGTCGTCGTCGTCGTCGTCGTCCACTTCGGCAGAGAAGCTCGATCGCGATAAAGCGAAGAAGAAGAAGAGTAACAAGAGTAGTGGTTGTGCTGGAACCACGGCATTGGCCACATGCGATGGGACCGAAGAACGTCTTCGTCAACTTTTAGATACGGACGCGGATCGGAAGGTTGTGCGCATCTCGAACCCGTTGCCGGCGAGTTCGACGAAAAAAGCGAAAGAGTACAAGTTTGATGCGGTTTTTGATCGTCATTCGACGAACGAGCAGGTGTACAGAGATGTTTTCTTGCGATCCTCTTCTTCTTCTTCTTCGTCCTCCTCCAAAGAAGAGGCGAACGAGGAGGATTTGAACGTCGTGGATACGATTTTACGGGGCGGCATCGCGACAGTTTTCGCGTACGGTGCTACTGGTTCAGGGAAGACGCACACGATGGTAGGAAAGAGAGATGACCCGGGGATGATGATGCGTTCGATTCGAGACGTATTCGATGGCGTAGGGAGAATGAATGAAGAGAGGAAGAGGAAGACGAGGGAAGGACGATGCGCGGGAACTGAAAATATAGATGATGAAGAAGAAGAAGAAGAAGAGGAAGGACGAAAAGGCACGTTGGAGGTGAGGTGTTCTTACGTGGAGGTATATAACGAAAACTTGTTTGATTTGCTCGCAGAAAAGACGACAGCTATACCGCAACAAAATAATCATCAGCAACAACAATCTTCTAATAAAGGTGAATTCGATTTGAGCGCTTCGCTTTCATCGAGCCTCGGAGTGTTTGGGAGCAGCGATTTGAGACAATCAAGGAATAGTTTTTCGAACGGCGGGGTTGCAGTATCTTCCCAGCCGAAATTAGAACTACGAGAAGATCCAAGTCGAGGTGGTGCGGTTGTTGTTGGAGCCAAAGAAATCGTCGTGTGTTCCCCATCACACGTTTCGGATTTGTTGGAAAAAGGCAACTCGCGGCGCAAGACGGACGCTACGGATATCAACGCGACGTCATCGAGATCGCACGCTGTTTTAGAGATTGTCGTTTGCGAAAGAATAAACAATGACTGCCATGATGATAAAAAAGATGAATGCGTAATCAAACGCGGGAAACTATCACTAGTTGATCTCGCAGGAAGCGAACGCGCCAACGAGGCAAATACGCGAGGTGATAAGTTGCGAGACGGCGCGAGCATAAACAAATCGCTCTTGGCGCTGGCAAATTGCATAAACGCGCTCGGACGGCGCAAGAAAGTGAGCGACACGCAGCAAAAAAATGCAAGTACTGCGACTCGTCGAAGTGTTGTGCATCATAATCTACATCATCATTCGCATGTCGCATCCCCGAAAGTATCTTCGCAAAGGAAACCGACGACTACAGTATACGTCCCGTATCGCGATTCCAAGCTTACTAGATTGTTAAAAGACGGATTAAGTGGAAAAGGAAAGTGTGTGATGATTGCAACCGTGAGTGAAGACGCGGAACAGGCAATCAATAACGCAAATACGTTATCTTATGCCAACCGCGCGAAATCAATTGAAATGATAAATCCGTCTCATTCATCGATATCGACAGAGTCGTACCATATTGCCGAGATGAAGAAGAACGGTGAGTATCGCAAAGTGGTCGAGGCTTTACAATCTGAAGTTTCGAGACTAAAGCTAGCACTCGGGAATGCTTTAGAGAATAACAACAACAATAATAACAACAATAATAATGATAAAAGCGTCACGGCCGAATCTACGTCGTCCACGACTTCATCGAGGCTCCAGGGCTTCTTTTCGAGGCGAAATACTACAAAAAGCACCTCGATGTTATCCATAAATGATGATACCGTCACGTCATCGGCAATGACAGATAGCATTCCGTTCGGTCGATCAAAATTTTACAACAACAATAAAACTTTGAGCATTGGTGGTAAATACGCAGCAGTGGCTCACGATGAATGCAAAACGTGTTCCTCTCGCATAGCGCTTGACGAGCGAGTTTTACAGCTCTGCGACGAAATCACCGAAAATGTAGAGGAGCGAGTCAACTTTCAAAAAGCGCTGTTTGAACTCGAAGCGGCGGATATGTCGAACCGCAGAGCTCTCGCTAAACGACAGAAACGTGTCGCAATTGCTCGAGGAGAGGAGAAAACGAAGCAAGAAAAGAAGATTGCAAAGCTGCGCCAGCAGCATTTGCGACACGCCGAAGACTCGAAAAAATACGCGGACGAAATCTCAAGGAACGACAGCGTCAGAGATTTAATCAGTAAGAAAGTGGATGATTTAATCTCGGGCGGCGGGAACTACAGAGGCAATATTGGATTAGCGCGTTCGCTTTCCGAGTATCGCTTGGCGGTGGCACGAAACGCCGAGTTACAGTTTGCGTTAGCTTTGAGAGATCAAACGGTAGCAGAGTTAAGAGAAGAAATTGAGAGTTTGTGTGACAGGAAAACCTCCAACTCGTTCACTTCATCGATGCCGGCTGCGAATATCGGAGACGTGGACGATAACTCATCGATTTCATCATTCGATGATGACGAAGAAGATGACGACGAAGAAAGCGAACGCGGATCGACGATATCGACGCATAAACGCAGCGGATCAAAAATACCAAACATCGCATCGCTCTTCTCAGAAGACGGTTTTGATGAAGATGATGACGCGTGGGGAAATCATCAGCACCATCGGTCGGCACGCAAGTCAACACCGACAGCCACTTCAGTGCATATCGCAGAATTAGAGCTGCGAGCAGCACCAGGTGCGTCGTCTCCACCATCATCTCATGCGAAGGATGCTTCTTCACCTTCTACTTCGTCGAAGGTATCGCCGGGAAGTAAAAGCTCTGCAGAGCAAAATGCAAACTCGTTATCTGCACGCCGCCGCGCGCTCGCGATTGAACGCGCGGCGTTAAAAGCAGGGAATTTATCTGCCAGAGGTGCATCAGCGCGTTCGGCGTCGGCTATTCCTTCTTCCTCAAAATACGGAGATATGATTCGAGACGCCTCGCTCATATTTAATAGAAACAAAATCGTCGAAACTACTAGTAGTTCGAAGTCTTTGGCGATGTCAAATACCATGTCTGTGCCCAAAGGAAGCGCGAAATTCAACGAGACCAGAGATCGATTTAGACGCAAGTTTGGGTAATAATGATAATAATGTGGATTTATGAATGGATTTATTACGTGTACTTTTATGTTCTACTCTCGTTAACCTAAACCTTATAGATACTAATCGCGCAAAAAGCCGTTCATGTTCGGACGAGCATCACTCTGAAACACGGCTGGCCTTCGTTTGTAGTTTGGACTTCTCTCTCCGTCGGCACTCCGAGCGGATTTTCCTTTAACCATCCTTTTTGATACCACGAAGGTACGAACCCTTCGTGCTCCTCGCCTTCCCAATCCGATAAATCTGGCGCGTCCGCCTCGAAAATCACCCCTTCCTTCCCGGTGTGTAAACTCTCGTCGACGATGAATTTCCCGTTTCCAAACTTCTCAAACTTATCGCGCATATCCTCCGCAACCTCTTTCACGTCTGATTGTAAAAACACTCTCGCTCCTGCTTTCAGCCCACTCGCTAACGCGTCCACCATTTCTTTTTGCACCACTCTTCGTTTCCAATGTTTCCTCTTGAAGTGTGGATCCGGAAACTGCACGCACACGAGTTCAACTTCCCCTCTTCTTTTATCCGAGTTATTCTCGTTGTAATCCTCCAACCACGGCTTCAAAGACACCGTGCAGTTACCAGCCGCAAACGCAACGTTTTCAGAAACCTCCGCAAACTCACCCCACTTCTCCCCTCTTTCTACCAACGCCTCTCGAACGTCCACGCCTAAGAAATTCCTCTCGCGAAACCGTTTCGCCATCGCCAGCGGAAACCTCCCTCCTCCACATCCCACATCAATCGTCATCGGTTTCCCAACGTCCTTAAATATCTCGTCCCATTTGGGCGTTTCCGACGGTTTACAAAATTTCTGAGACAACGGGTTCACGTGCTGCCGACATCGCACTCCTTTCGCCGCGCCGACTTTCATCGCCTCTTTGAGATTGAGCGAAGCGAACGGAGAGTCTTCCGCCATCAACCTCGCGCCGTGCTCGAGTTGGTACCCAGTCATGGGCGTCCCGTACGCTCTCGTGTGTTTCGGCGCCGGCGTCGGTCCTTTGCTCTTCTGTTTCGTCTTCGTCGTCTCAGCTAAATCGGGGTGGTCTTTTTCATCGTCCGCGCGACTTTTGTTGTCCTTCTCGCCAACGACGTTTTCTTCGCTCTCGGTGGCGGCTAAAGCTGAAGAAGAAGAAGTGCGCATTTGTCTTCTCCCGGAAAAAGAAGCGCCCACGGAGCTCCTCGCTCTCGCGTTCTTCGCGACGACAACGGTAACAGCAGCAGCAACGGTGTTAGTGTTGGTGGTAATTCGTAAACAAGCTTTCGTCGTCGTGGTTGCCGTCGTCAAGAACATCTGCTATCTTCTCTCTCGCTCTTTTTTTCTGAAGAAGAAAAGAAGGTGCGACTTGTGTTTTCCCGAGAAATCCGCATTTTAAGCCACGCACGACGACGCCGGTGACCATGTCTCATCCTCTCGCTCTTCTCGCGGGATCTGCTGCTGCTGCTGCTGCTGCTGCTGCTGCTACCACTGCCGGTGCGAAGACTGGTGTCGCTCGTTCTTCTGCGTCGACGTCTTCGCACGTTTTTAGACGCGCCGATGGATTTTTATTGAGCTCTTCTTGTTCTTGTTCGTCGTCGACGTCGACCTCGTCGACGACGAGAGGCGATGTTTTGAGAGTCAGAGCTTCTTCTTCTTCTTCTTCGGATGGCGATGGAAACGACGACGACGACGACGCCGCTCCCGCCGCGATGATGAACGAAAAGTCCATGCAAGAGATGTTGGCCAAGTTGGCGCAAGCGGAGAAGGAGAAAGAACTCTTGCAAAAGAAGTTGGACGAGAAAGAACAACAAACGACGACGGACGAAGCGAAGAAAGAAAATTTAACCATCGACGAACTGGCGCGGATGAAACCTCGAGGGACGGGGACGAAATCTAGAATCGATGGGAGCATGCAACGCGAACAGATTTTCGATTTCGGAAAGAATAAGAAGGACGGCAATTGGCTTCAGGACGGATTAGACTTTGTCTCGAAAGAACAGCCGAGCGAACAGTTGACGGTGACGAAGATGAGCGAGGAAGATCAGAACACGGTGAACAGACGGCTAGCGATTGGGATCGCCATGACGGCTGGGTTTATTGGATTTGGGTTGATTCCGGATGATTCCATCGGAGGTAAACCGGAGAAGCCTTTGTTTTTTTACCTCGTGCCCATCGCGAGAAGTCGAGAGATTTTACGAAACTGCGAAGAGCTCGCCGAGGACGGAGAATTCGAAGCGTTGTTGAGTAACGTGAAATCTGTGTTGGGCGAACCGAACACGATCAAGAAGAATTTGCTGACCGCATGCGTTTTTTTATCCGGAAGAGAAGAGGAAAAGGCGAAAGAGTTGGCGTTTAACATCGTCGAGGATATCGAGAAGGTTGATTTTAAGACGTATTTCGACACGCAACAGAAAACGTTCGACGGAGTGACGGCAAAGAAGTACGCGGATTTTAGCGCGAAAGCCGCGCACGCTGCGGTAAAAAAGATTGAAACGTTCTTAGAGTTCTTCGATGCGGAGAGCAGACAGGCGGCAAACTCTCAAGTCGCGCCGTTTCAATCTAGTAAACGAGTCGTCGTCGCAGAAGAGAAGGAGGAAGTGGTAGCCGTTCTCCCAACCGAGGAGAACCCAGATTCGTCTTCCGTCGAATAAATAGTATATATCTCCTCTCCGTTCTATGTATTCGCGCGCGCGTTGCAATGATTTCACATGCATTTATAATTGTTATCATCATTAATATCATCGCATTAACACCATAAAAATAAACATCCGTAAATGTCGGTATATTTGATTGATCGCGTATTAAAAATCGTCTTCTTCCGTGTCCGAGTCCATCGCGTCGTTGTGCACCATCTTCCATCCTTCCGCCACCAAGTGTTTGCGAACAGCTACGATGACAGGAACGCCGTTCTCGCCGGACATGTTCGAGTCGTCCTTCTCTGGCACGCCGGATTCGCAAAGCGGTTTATCCGCCTGGAGTTCCACGCCTTTGTATTGACTTTTTTTTTTTCATATTTGCATTTTGGAAAAGCAGAAGTGGGTTTGTCAGTTCGAGGGAAAACGCACACGAGGAACGTGTCGATATCGATAAAAAAATATACACATATACTTGAAAGAAGAAGAGCGCGACGAAAAAGACGCGCACATCAGCTCCCACGGTTCTTGAAACCCCTCCAACCGAAACAAATCCTTCACCGGTGGCAAACCAACTCTCTCCGCGATTTGTTTCTTCAACTCTCTCGCGGTTACTTTCGTGATGTCCACGTCCAAATCAAATTCATCCAAATAAAAAGTTCGGGTCGCCATCGAACACTTCCAGTACAACGACCACTTTTCTTTTTGTAATCGCGGTTTGATCGAGAGAAGCACCATGCGTCGCTGCTGCTGCTGCTTCTGCTCCTGCTCCTGCTGATGTTATTTATTCACTCGCGTCCGTCTGTGCGCGCGTTCCCTTTTCTCTCGTTGTGCGAGATCTTTCTTTTCGTGTATTTTTTTTTTTTCAAAGCAGAGCGTGCGTGCGTTTTTTTTTTCTCTTTGCTGGCTTTTTGACACCCTAAACCCTCATCCGAATCTTACGAACCTCCTCTCTCCTTCCCTCACGTCACATCCAATCCACGCATCGATCGTAGTCTTAAAAACCTTCGAAACGCGTTCGATTCTAGAGTTCTTCCTCCCGTCGAAAGAGCTTAAAAAAAACGTCCAAGTAAGGCGATTTCACTCACTCGCACCACTACTAACGCATAACGCACACGAACGCGTAAAGAAATATGTTCGCGCAAAGAGCATCGATTTCGATCTCGTCTGCTTCCTCTTCTTCGGGTTTAACTACCAAAAGGTGAGAGAAAAAAATGATTGTTTTGAGAAGCTTTATCTTTACGCGTTCTCGTTGTTTTCGAGAAAAAGAGAGCGATCGAGCGTCCTTTTACGTTCTTTCGTAGCTCTCGGTTCGTTTTTTTTGCTCGTTTCGATCGGAAAGAGCAGGTCAATTGGCGTCGTTTGGTGGAGTTGATGATGATGATGACGATGATGATAGAGAAAAGGCCCCGAGTGACTCAGCTCTTCGCGTGTTTTCTTTCGGCGGAGACGAAAGAAGAGTTTTTCATTCTTTTCAAATTCGAACGCACGTTTCAACTCGTCGTTGGTTTTTACACCCATCTTTGATGCAGTTTACTAACGCGCAGTCCATATTCTCTCTATCCTTCGCTCTGTTCTCGTTGTTAACGCGAAACACACAGACAAAGCCGACGAAAGTTCCAAATCCGCGCGGCGAGCGCCGCGGACGGAGGCGACGGCAACGTAAAATTCGCCAACAACAAAGCAGAATGGGAATCAGTCACGAGCGGTAACGACGGTCTCATCGCGGTCCAAATCTCTACGAAAACGTGCGGTCCGTGCAAAGTCATCTACCCGACGTTTGTTGGTTTATCCGAAGAGTTCGCGGACAAGGCGACGTTTGTGAAAATCATGGGCGATACGGATACCGAGTCTAGAGCGTTGATGAAGGAGTGGGGCGTTCGCGTCGTGCCCTTGTTCATGTTGTGGAAGAACGGCGAAAAGATTGCGGAATGGTCCGGAGCAAAGCCGGACGTGTTGAGAGAGAACATCACTGCGGCCATGTAAAGGAATGAAATCTAAAGTTATATATGTGTTTACGAGTATCGAGAAGGCACAATAGAACAAAACGTGGCTTTATATAAAGTAATACCAGAGTATAATACAGTGTAGTAAAGGAATACGTACCGGTACATATATATATATATATAAGAGATAAACGAAGCTCACTTCAACTCGCCGCGCGATGCACTCCTTGCGGTTCCTCTTCACATTTTTTCACACTGAAAAGTCGTTATACCAAACAAAATTCGTCGCGCACTACGAATACGAGGCGAGGATGCGCGAACGTTACCGTCTCGAATAAAAGACATCATGTCCGACGAGAAAAAAGATCGCAATGACGCGAATGAAAAAGAAGAAGAAGAAGACGCGTGGCAGGTTGTTTCTTCCAAGCGCTCGGCGAGAGGTGTAAAACATCGGCAAAACATCCAAAACGCGAAAACGGCGTTCCGCTTCGGCGAAGACGACGACAAAGACGACGACGACGACGAAACCAAAGACGAATCAAAGTTTGAAGCGCTCGTGGAAGATACCACGCGCAAACTCGAACGGGCGAAACGAGACGTTCAGAGTTCCTCTTTCTTCCAAACGCGCGTGCTGAACGCATTCAGAGAGGACGATTTGCTTCGAGAACGCGCGAACAGTTGCACGAAAATGGTCGTTTTAGGCACCGGGTCGTTCCGACACTCGGCGACGAGTCGGTACCAGATGATGCTCGCGATTTTATTGTCGGAGGACGAAGAGCTGACGAAAGAGATGAAAAAAGTGTGCGTTTACGACCCGGCGTTCGGGAAGGTGGACGTGGAGGTTTTGAAGCGGATGAAGGTTGAGAGAGAAGGAGTGAGCGTGGAGGCGTGGTCGGCGGAGCGGTCGAAGCGGTTCGTGGAGAATAGCGAAGAGGAGAAAAATGAAAACGTGTTCGCGTACATGCCGCACTGCGAGGCAGATTTGTACGAAGAAATCTTAGAGCATAGATGGAAGGTAGAAAGTGGTGAAAACGAGTCTGAAGATCCCATGGGAAGGATGCTTCTCTGCGGGAATAAGTTTTCAAACTACTACGAGCGATGGTCGTTTGCAAACAACTCGAGGTTGACCACGAAGACAAAACGGAAACCGAATCGCGTCGTGGCCCTCGGAAACCAGAAGAACGAGTGCATCGAAAAGGAAATTTCGTTGGAAGGTGAAACAAAAGAATCGAAGTTTTCGTTACACAACGGCACGTTTAACGATACAGCCGTGCACGTGTTCAAGAATGGGTTTGTTCGTCCTTTTAAAGTGTAAGAAGAAAAAATGTTGTGAAACGCGTTCGCCGCCGGCATCTATTTTGTATACTAGTATTAAAGTAGAAACTCGCTCACCATATCCTGCGAACGTTCTCTCAATTTTACTCTCGTCTCGTCGTTTCTCCATCCATCGAATAACCTCTCCGGAAAATGTAATTCGGGTGCCAAAAACTCTTCCCCGCTCACTAAAAACCAATCACCAGATTCGACGAGCTGCTTGCGAGTCGCGCCGGGATATACCAATCCGGGATCCACGAAAAACTCGCCACTTTTTTCTAAAGCGGCATCAGCTGTCGCCAGCCAAACATGCGTCTTACACCCTTCATCCGCGTCGCGTATGCCAATCTTTTTCGCCTGTTCACGGATCCATCGTTCGCGTTCCGGATCGCGTTTTGAGGCGATTAAATCCGGAAAGGAATACCGAACCAAATCCGTGGTCACGATGCCGGGATGAAATGAGTTCGCGACGAGCTTAGATTTGCTATTTTCCTTCGCTAAATCGTCCGCAAACAAAATGTTGCACGCTTTCGACTGACCGTACGCGTACCACTTATCGTACTTTCTATTCTTAAAATCCAAATCGTCCACGTCCAGAGACAACTCTCCTATCATCGCTAACAAAGACGACACCGAAATCACTCTCGCCGGCCCTTTACTCGTAGCATTTTCCGCAAACAGCGCGGGTTTTAAATTCTCGTACATCAAAAAGTGCGCTAAATGATTAATTCCAAAGTGACTCTCGTGATTTTGCTTTGTCAGTTCGTACGGCGCGGCCATAATCCCGGCGTTCAAAATCAACGAGTCCAACTTCTGCATCGTAGAGTTGCTCACATTTTCCTCTCCAACGCCGGGTGTCGCTAAATATTGCAGCACTTCCGCGCAGTACCCTTTCACCTCTCTTAAATCCATCAAATCGCACTTACTCTTCATCGTCACCACATCCGCGTCGGGCTGTTTAAATAAAATCTCTTTTTTCGCTTTCTCCGCTTTCTCGGGTGTTCGAGCGTGTAAAATCACGCGGTGCCCAAGTCCAACGAGTTGCTCGCACGCCGTCTTACCAATCCCAGAGTTACCACCGGTAATTAAAATCGTTTGCTTCTTTACATCGCTATTTTCGATACTGGCGCGCGCGGGCGATGAGAAAACGTTCGTTCCATTGGTGAGGCCGACGATGGCAGCCAGAAGCACGGTTTCTCTTCTCGTCTTTGTCGTCGCAGCTTCTGCTTCCGTCGACGTTGACGACGTTGCTCTCGTCGCGTTGTTCTTTTGGAAAGAAGACTTTTTGCGGAAAGCGCGACGCACTTCGACAGTCGAAATAATGGACGCGAACGAAGCCTTTGCGGCCAAGGTGTTGCACGCGGTCATGATGCCTCGCGCGTGGGTGAAAGCGCGCGCGTGTTGTGAAGAAGATTAGATTGCAGCACGTGCAACCACGAGGAAAAAAAAAGAAAGGGAAAATTTTTCATCGCGATGTGCGCGAATGATGAAACGTTTCATTCATATTGAAGGCATGAAGGATATTCTTCTTTCGTTACAACATTATTTATAATATATACGCACTCGCTCGTTTATATTCCACAACTCTTCGTTTTTACTTACCGATGTGGTCGCCGTCCGTCCCGTTTCTCTTGTGCTTACCCAACGCGGCTTTACCCGCGACTTCCAACTCCTTCACGTACAATTTCTCCATCTCTTGCAACGGTAACTCATCTTTGCCTCGGCACAACTCAAACAAAGGCATTTGCAACGCCGCAGACCAGGAAAAGGACAAGTTCCACGGGTCTCGAACGGTTTTCTTCTTGTTGATGGCATCCAATCGAGCAGCCGCGTCTTCCAAGCTCTGTCCTCCGGACAAGTAGTTCGCGGAGCGCATCGCCGTCGGAAAACATCTTCGGAAGACCTCCAAGTTCGCTTCCGCGATTTCATCGACCGTGTACGATTTCGGGCAATTCTTACCCGGGTTGACCATGTTCGATTTCAAAAGCGCGCCTTCCATGTACACGCCGTGATCCAACATCGCTTTAAACAACACGGATTGGATCTTGACGTTGATTCTCACCGCCGTCTCTAAATCGTGGTCACCTTTCAACGAGACGTCTGGCTCGACGATTGGAACCAAACCAACGTCTTGGCAAATCAACGCGTATCGAGCTAAGTCCAACATGTTCGTCTCGATGGTCAAATCGCTCGGTTGGCCGTTGACGATGTCGATATCCATCGGAGATCTCCACTTGGCGAACTTGCAACCGGCGTCTTTATACTCTTGCAATCTCACCGCCAACGAATCCAAACCTTGCATGACGGTCGCTCCAGATTGGCCCGGCAACGCGTACACCTTCAAGTGCGGCTTCACTCCCGGTACGATCCCAATCTCACTCAAAACCTGCGGAAACAACTTCCCGTCGTGCTTCTTCGAGTTGGATTTCTGGTACAACGTCTCCGGGTCGAGAATCGCCGCGGATAAATACTTGTTCGCGTTCGGCGATTCAAACAACATCTGTCTGTACGCTCTTCGGTTCTCTTCCGTGTTCACCATCCCGACGTTTTCCAACCTCATCCCAATCGTCCCCGGTCCTTCATCGCAGGCGGTGATGCCTTTCCCCGGCGTCCCGATTTGTTCGCAGATGGCCACGAGTTCAGCCTTGCGTTCGGCGGAGAGATGTTCGCCGCCGTGGCACGAGCACGGGCCGAACGACTGCGTCGCAGCTCTCGGAGCGACGAGCGCGACTCTCTTTTTCGTCGCCGCATTTCTCGTTCTCGACCGAGAAATGCTCGTCGTCAAAGTTGTCGTCGTAAACAAAATCGTTTGACTCATCGTGTGTTCTTTATCTAAAAGTGTGCGATTGGAGGATATCTTTTTTTTGTTTTTTTTCCAAAAAACGTGAAAAACGACGAAAAGCAAAAAGGGAGAAAAGCAAAAAGCATCACACAGAAGAGAGAGAGAGAGAGGAGAAAATCTTCAAAAATAACGAACTTTTTCTTCTTCTTCTTCTTCTTCGACGACGACTTTGACTTTGACGGCCGGGACGATGTTTGGTCTGGTAAAAAAAGCTACGACGACGACGACGACGACGACGACGACGAGGTCGCGGTTGTTTTCGTTATTTTCTTCGTTTTCGGGAATACCGTACGAGTCGTTCTCGTTGGACGACGCCGCTCGCGTTAATATTAACGCTGGAGGAGAAACGATGACGATGAACGAGAGATTTTTCGTCGGCAACCACGAAAAGAGCGGGAGAGGAATATACGCGACTCGAGGGATGAAACGAGGGGAAAAGATATTCGACAAAGCGCAAAAGCCGATAGTCAGTCATCCGACGAGCTGGAATTACGACTCGAAGTGTTACTTGTGCTGCGGAGAGAAGGAGAAAAAAGAAGGAAGTCGCTTTTGCGGCGACGCGTGCGAAGAAGACGCCGAGAAGAGCTTTTACGCCGCGGAAAGAACGATGGAGTTAGACAAAATAGAGAAGTATTGCGAGGAGCACGAGTTGAAATTTCCGCTCATGGCGCTGCGGATTGCCACGAAAGGCGTGCAGAAGAGTTTGGGATTGAACGCCGAGAGCGCGGCGAACGAGAAAGCTTCCGTGCAGTTTATGGTTACGCGAAGCATGCGAAGACGTCTGACAGAGGAGATGAACTTCTCCGAGGAGGAGGTTAATCAAATGACACCAGAAGTAGCGGCGAGAACGATTCGGGAGAAAGAAAAAGAGGGTAAAGAAGACACGTCGAATATACTAGATTGGAAAACGCTGAAGAAGTGTGCGGACGTGGCGGAGATGTTGGTACACGCGCACGTAGACGAAAGCCAAATGTTTCCGTCGTGGAAGGAAGAACACGCTTTACTTTTACAAACGTTGGAATCGTGCGAATATATACGCGATGACGAGAGCGAAAAGGAAAAGATACGCTCCGTTTTTGATGTGCGTTGGTACGCGGATTTAACCACGAAGTTTCATTTGAACTCTTTCAAGATTGAATACCCGATTGTAGGCGTTAATTCTGGAGATTTTCGAGCGATGATGGAACAAACCTTAGCGTCGTCCATTCGCACGAGCGCGTCGAATGGTTCTGCCATCTACGGCATCGCGTCCATGTTCAATCACTCGTGCGCGCCTAACGTCAACGTCGTCTGGCCGGAAAGAAACCATCTCGTCGAGTTCATCGCCAACGAAAACGTAAAGCAAGGCGAACAACTCACCATCGCGTATATCGATTTAAACGAAGATCGTTCGTTAGACGTCGCGAAACGACGAGCGCAATTGGAAGAAGCGTACGGTTTCGTGTGCGAGTGTCCGAGATGTGCTTCGGAAACGCAGAGTTAGTTACAGTCAGTTAGAAATTTGCAATAGTTTGAAGTAGCGGTAGTAGTAGTAGTAGTATTCGTAACAAACCTAACGCGAAGTTTGTTCTCGCTCACGTTTGTCCGTTAACACCCGCAACCCGTTTCAATCATGTCTCCAAACTCGCTCGCCCAGGCTTTAAAACCACCCTCTAAATCTGCGACGTTCGTAAACCCAGCCGCGACCAACGCCGCCGACGCTTTCGCGCTCCTCCCTCCAGCCGCGCACCCAATCAGCAAAGGGCAATCTTTGCTCGGAAATTTCGCCTCCACTTCTTTCACAAAGTTCGGATTCAACTCCGGAGGCGGTCCCATGCTCTTAAAAAACGGAATGCACGTGGAATTCTTGTGATGTCCGACGGTTTCGAACTCGTGTTTCGTTCGAACATCAACGTACGCGTATTTCTGCGTCTCGATCATCTCCATCGCTTTGCTAGGTTTCACCAACGAAGGCGACGCGTCCGCTCGAAGAACGAGGATTCGTCGTCCTCGTCTTTGATGTCTTTTGTCGGGGGTAACGGTTTCCCGAAAAAAACGCGGAGAAAAAGCGCGGCTCGACGCGACCGACGATCGCGTCGTCGTTGAAAGCGACATCTCCTCTTCTTTTTCGGTGCGCGTGCGCGCTCGTGTGTGTGAAAGAAGAAAAAAGTGACGTTATAGATTCCAATTTTTTCCCGAGAAGAAATAACGACTTTTCACTCAACTTTTGGAAGACGCGACGCGTCGCATCTCCGCCAACATCTCCTCGGTGTTCTTCCTCTTCGTCCTCTCGAAGTCTTCTCTGTCGTCAACCCCAACGCTCTCCTTCTTCTTCTTCTCAAATCGCGCTTCTTTATCGTCGCGATGATTTTTCATCAGCATCGCCTCTAACTTTTCGTCTCTCTCCGGCAGCGCGAAGAGCACCGTCGCCGGGCCGAGCGTCACGCACGTGCTCGCGTAACTCATCTTGAACAGATTCGTGCGCTTTTTGCGATACGAAACCACCGAGGCGACGAGGGAAACGACGCCGAGGAATAGGAGAGGACGTTTGAGAGGCGCCCACTCGTCGGTTCTTCTTCTCGCACCACCACCACCGCCGCTCATTTTATGATGTCGTCGTTCGTCGTCGGGCTTCGCGCCGTTTGTGCCGCACTTTTTTGAACTTTATTCTTTCTTCGCGTTTCTCCGCCAGAGTGAACGCACGCACGCAACACAACATATACATATATAAATAAATAGAACCAGATGTTGCGACGAGCGAACAAATTGCGCCCGATCTGCTCGAGATCTGCAACATCTTTATCGTATTCTTCTCTCGGTTTCATCGGAGGAGGAGGAGGAGGAGGGTTCGATCTCGTAAAAAGTCATCGTCGTCAGAATCAACAACAAAACAATCAAAGTCATCATCATCGTGGAAACGCGAGGAAGAAGTTGAACGACATCACGAATAATAATAATCAGCGACTTCACGTTCGATATTTAAACGTGCACGAATACCAAGGCGCGGACATTATGCGCAAGTTTGGCGTGCGGGTTCCGGATTCGATCGCGTGCAAGACCCTCGATGAAGTTCAAAAAGCTTCGGAGCAGATGAAGTGCTTAGGGGACGACGAGGTGGTGGTCAAGTCGCAAATATTAGCCGGCGGGAGAGGACTGGGAACGTTTAAGAACGGGTTTAAAGGAGGCGTGCACATCGTGAAGAACGAATTGGCTCGAGAGACGGCGGCGAAGATGCTCGGGAACGTGTTGGTGACGAAACAGTCGGGGCCGGAAGGGAAACCGGTGAACGCGTTGCTCGTCGCGAGGAAGATGAAGTTTGCCAAGGAGATGTACTTTGCGATTTTGTTGGATCGTAAGAGCGCGAAACCGATGATTATCGCGAGCGCGGAAGGTGGAACGTCGATCGAGGATTTAGCGGAATCCAATCCGGAGAAGATTATTAAGAAGTACATCGATGTGAACGACAAGAATGGTGGTATTAAGCGAGAGGACGCGCTCGATTTGGCCGAGAAGTTGGGTTGCGCCGATAAAGAAGACGCCGCGAAGCAGTTTCAAGCGTTGTACGAAACGTTTAAAAAGACGGATTGCACGATGATCGAGGTGAATCCGATGGCAGAAACCACGGACGGGGTTTTATACGCCGCGGATGCGAAGTTGAACTTTGACGATAACGCGGAATACAGGCAAAAAGATATCTTTTCGCAACGAGACGCTTCTCAAGAGGACGCGAGAGAAGTCGAAGCGGCGAAATACGATTTGAATTACATCGGCTTAGATGGCAACATTGGGTGCATGGTTAACGGTGCCGGTTTGGCGATGGCGACTATGGATATCATCCAAGGTAAGGGGGGATCCCCGGCAAACTTTTTAGACGTTGGCGGCAACGCGAGCGAAGAGCAAGTCGTCGAAGCGTTTAAGATTTTGAACAAAGATCCGAAGGTGAAGGCGATTTTGGTGAACATCTTCGGAGGAATCATGAAGTGCGACGTGATTGCTTCTGGCATCGTCAATGCGGTCAAAGTGGTTGGTTTGAACATTCCGTTGGTCGTTCGTTTAGAAGGCACGAACGTGGAGGAAGGACGACGGATTATGAAACAATCCGGATTGAACATCGAGACGGCGAAAGACTTGGACGATGCGGCGGACAAAGCGGTCAAAGCGATTGCGTGAATAATGAATAATAATAATAACCCAAACTAATAATAACTGTGTAAATATGTATACTGATGTGCTAAATATACCTACAAGAGAAGAAACGATGCTGCAAGACGAGTACTCTACTTAATCTGCACTAACTCTACGACAAACTTTAAATACGAGTTAGCTGGGATTCTCCCTCCGCCAACCTCTTTCGCGCCGTACCCCAACTCTGGCGGTATCAAAACCTCTCGCACGCCTCCGACTCTCATCGGAGAGCAATTTCCGCCGTCTCCGAGCAACGCTAAATCGAAGCCCCGTATGACTTCTCCAGTCCCCACGCCAAAGACGAAAAATTTCGCCGAGTCTATCTTCGCGCCTTCGTTCCCATCCTCGTCGGAAAGAAACAACGCGTAATTCACCGACGCGACGTCGTTCTCGAACGCTTCGAGTTTCCCTTCGCCTCCTAATTTCACGTCTTTACACGTAATCGACGACGCTGCTTTTGAATAAGAAGAAGAAGAAGAAGAAGAGAGCAGGAACGTCAGAAATCCAGGAAAAAGCACTTCTCTTCTTCTTCTTCTTCTTTGTGGTTTCTTTTGATGACGATGACTGTAATGAACGCCGCTGCTGCTGCTGCTGCTGGTGGTAATAGTTGAAAGAATATGAGCGGCATCGCTCTTCGTCGGTGGTCTCGTCGTTCTTCGCGCCGTCGTCATCATCGCCGCTGGTGCCGCCGTCGTCCTCGTCATGATGATTTTTCTGTTTTAATGACGAACTTTTTCCCCTGACACGCAGAAAGAAAGAAAGAAACTCTTCTGGCGTCTCAACGAGGTTCGAGTTCACGAGAAAAACCAGAAAAAAACAAAAACAAAGAGAGTCGCCATTTTACGCGGTTAGAGAGCAGCAGCGGCGCTCGAGAACACGCACACACACACACAGAGAGAAAAAACATACGAACGAAAGAAGAGGAAGAAAAGAGACTCGTCCTTTTCCATCTTCTCTTTTCGAAGTTTCTCCGTTTTTTTTTGGAAGCTTCTTCTTTTTTCTCGCAACGGCGGGAATCGATTCTCTTGAGCGTGGCGGCTCTCTCTCTCTCTGAATTCGTCGTGTATATATTCTTTCTCGTTGAACCGAGACGGTAGAAACGATGGGCGGCGCGAACGGGAAGGGGAAGAAGAAATCCTCCAGGGATGGGAAACCCGGCGGGAAGAATGCGAATTATAAGAAGACCATGAAAGGAGGAGGAGGAGGAGGAGGAGGAAATTCTGCTAATGGAACAACAAAATCATCAGCTGCGAGCACATTAGAAACACGAATCGAGTCCGCTTTGACGCACATCTCGTACGATCGCATCGAGCAAGGTTTAACGGAATTGAAAGATATTTGCAAGAAAAACCCTACAAATGTTGATGCCTTGGAAACGTACGCGTATGCGTTGGCAGAGTACGGCGACCAAGAAGAAGCGTTGGACGCGTTGAGAGACGCGGCGAAAGCGAATCCAGACAGCGGGTACGAGAAGTTTATGTATCTCGGGCAGTTGTTGGACGACGGTAAAGCGGCGACTGCATGCACAAAGAAAGGTCTAGATTTGTTGGAAGAACAAATAAAGAAAGGTGACGCCGCGGTGGCGGATAGGCACTGTTCGGCGTGTTGTGCTTTGGCCGAACAGATTTTGGGATGTCGAGACGAAGACGGGATGGATGGCGATAACACCGTGGACGAAGAAACAGCGAAAGCTGTGGAGGAACTACTCAAAAGAGCACAACAGTCAGATAGAGATAGCGCGGAGCCGTTGCAAGTGCTCGCGTGTTTACGAAACGAACAAGGGAAGAAAGACGAAGCTTTGAAGCACTTGAAAGAAAGCATCGCCAAGTGGAGGAAGCCAGTGCAGTTGGTTCAAGAGACGAAAAAAGAGAGAGAGATTTACGAACGAATGAGACCCGCACCGGGATCAAAAGATTACGTGTCTTCGTCCGAAGAAGATGAGGAGAGAGACGACGATGAAGACGAATACTTGCCGAGGTTCCAAGACTACGATGTAAGTTTTGAGTTCCGATTCGAAACTGCGAAATTATTGTTGGAAATCGACACCTCCGCTGCGCTTGCGATTGAAATTCTCGAAGAGCTCTTGGAAGAGCGCGACGGCATCGTCGACGTTTGGTATTTGTTGGCCTACGCGCACTACGGCGCAAACGAGTTGGACGATTCCTTGGAGATTATCGAAATTGGCGAAAAATTAGCGGCGAAATCAAAAGACACCGGTGTGCTTCAAGAGGAGGAAGCGGAAGGCGCTTTGATGAACTTTGCCGAGTTGAAACACGTCATCGAAGAAGTGAAGAAAGAATGCGATGAACAGGTCAAATGATATTCTTAATGATGATAATACTAACAATGATGATTACTATTGAGCGTTGTTGTCTATTGAAAAGAAATTATCTCGTGTACTATAACGAAAGATACTAAAATTAAAACTCGCTTCTTCTTCTTCGCGAAACCAAAATATACTTTAAAGATCGCCACTGTTCTTATTGTTAATTCCTTCCATCGCGTTCACCAACTGCGCCAACTGTTCGATGTCCATATCTTCACCTCCCATAAAGCTCAATCCTTTCGATTGTAACTTCTTCAAAAGCTTCGCTTTCCTCGGATCCATCCCACTGTAATCTCTCGTCTTGCCGCCGTTTAGCTCTTCCATCATCCTCTTTAATCTTGCCTCTTCCGCGACTTCCTCCTCCGGCGTCATCTCGTCACCCGGAGTCTTCGAACTAGTCACAGTCACTTCCTTCTTTGGCCAATCCCACGTATCGATGACCCGTTGCACCCAATCATCCTTTTCTGCGCAAGCATCGCACGTTGTTCCTCTCAAGTCTAAGAACTCCTTCAACATTCGCACTTTATATTGTTTCAAATGTCGAATTTCCGGCATTGGCGGTGGCCAGATTTTTGAATCTTCGTCGTCGTCGTCTTCTGGGTATGGATCAATCGCGGTCGGGTCTTCCCGGACGGGTGGTTTGACGTAGTCCTCGTCGTCGTCCAGGTTGTCGTTTCCTAAATCTTCGTCTTCGTCTGAAAAAGTTACGGTTTCCTCGTCCTCTGTCCTATGCGACTCGTCGTCAACGAGGACGTCGTCGTCTTCTTGCGCGAGACAGAAGGTGGAGAGGATCGCGAAGACGGAGAGCAGCAAAAGAACTACGATGAAGGTTTTCTTGAACATGGTGTAGTTGCGCGCGCGAGATAAAAAAATGAGGAAGGGAGATGGTGAGAGTAAAACTCTGAACTCAACACTGATGTCAAAATATGGAAAATACACATAATTTACAACAACGAACAAATAGCACGATAATATCTCGCGTGGAACGCGAACATGATTGATTCGCACTCGGGAGAATACAAACCTTCTTCTGTTTCTCCGATATTTCCGCCGGTTCGGGAAGAAGAAGCGACTTTGGAACGGAGGCCTTGTTGTACCAAAGCACACAGCTTTTCGTCTTCCTCTTGGACGACGCGAGAGGCTCGGAGACTTTGCGTTATGAATTCTTCATCGTCATCTTCAGTAGAATCAATGAACCAGTTAAATTCAACGATGCACTTGTTTGGATCACCGAATGGATGCGGCAACACAACGTTGGTGTCCAACCATCGGCCATATCGGTTCAGACAAACGTTCGGAAAGGCAAACGCATACGTCGCCGAACCCGAACCGAGTCGAGCGTTCTTAACCTCCGTTTGCTTGACGTCTACGGATTGAATCGAATTTTTGTTTTTGAAGAGCTTAATATTATATTTGCTCATGTCACATCCTTCTTTCACAAGCGCTTTGTGCGCGAACGGAACATGAAAACCTCCGTCGAGATAGTTATCGATGAAAACTTTCCAATTCGATTCGATTTCAAACGTTTCCCGAGCGACATGACGAAGAATCCCGCGTTCAGAGACATCTATGCCAGCTTTCTCGACCTGTTCGACAAATTCTGCGCCCAAGAATGATCGCAATGTCGTCGATGGAGCCAACGAACTCTTAAGAAACACAAAGGGACCGAACGTTTCGCACACATAATTGCCTTTTAGCTTGATCCTTTCCGTACGTTCTTCAACGCCTTTCATTCGACTCGCCGAAATGAGCTTTCCGTTTCCGGTATTCGATACGTCGTACGTGAATCCGTGATATGGACATTGCAACGCTGCGGCGCACGAGTTTGCTTTCGAAGTGCACGTGCCGCGCTTCTCATCGGCAATCTTTGCAAAATGATGCTGGCACACGTTTTCGTACGCTTTAAACGTACAGTCTTCTGTTCGCACGCACACTATTTCTACCGTGCAGTCATCTTCACTTTCACCCGAAAATACTGTTGTAGTAAAATAATCGTTCACGTTCGGCGCATCTGAGACACACCCGATACAGACCCAATCCTTCTCTGGCGAAAGGACCGTTGCGCGTTCGATTCGAGCCACTTTAAAACTCGTGTAGTACGATGGTGGGATAGGGGAGGCATCTTCTATTGCTCTATCGAATGACATCCAGGGCGTAATTCCGCTTGGAGGTGCCAGTGAACGCGCGACTTCAGTTTTCTCTTCTCCTTCTTCTTCTTCTTCTTCAATCTTTGGGGTTGAAAAACCCATTGGACATTTTAACACGTTTGACGATACAGTCGTCGACGATGCGGGGACTCTCGACATTTTCGTGACCAAATACTCCAAAATGAGATTCTTTAATTCTGCGTTCTCCAAAGATTTATACTTCAACTCGCTTTCGCTCGCTTCCGTGATGGCGACGAACAGCGACTCGGCCGCTTCAGGAGCCGAAAAATTTCCTAAAGGTTCTAAATACGTCTTCACCGTAAATAATGAAAATCCAGTCGTTTTCAATTTCGAGATGGTTTCGTATTCCACGCGAGTATACATTTTACTCCCAACCTCACGAACATCTTTCGGCATACCTTGCGTTGGGTCCATGTATCCAGTGTGCATCGCGTCGATGTCGCCGAAAGCATTGTCAGAACTATCCTCTACTAAATGTTTTCTATTCTTAACGCCTCCGATTTTAACATTCGTTGGATGCCAATCTAAATCTGTGCTAATTAAATCGCTGCTATTCTGTATCGCCCAATTCGCGCGAAATAGAGGCTGACAGTCCTCATCCATCTTGCTCAACAAGTTATCAAATACTCTCCTCGTTGCAATGGCAATTTTTTCCTCGTAGTTTGGTACAGGTTTGTGCAGCTGCGATAAGTTCTTCCCTTCACGTTTTTTCGGGTCGAACGAGAAGCACACGACGCCGGCAACAAATTCATGCTCCGACGGTTCTCTCGTAAACAAATCATCTTCCTGCTTATCACCTTCATGCGCTTTTCCACCCACGGCTTCCCTTTTGCGCATCAAACAAAACTCGTTCGTGCTCAGTCGCGCAGCCGTGAGTAACGCCTCCTTCCCGGATTTCGGTTCCAACGAAGCCGTGTAGTTATTCAGCCTCGGTATTGAAATCATTCGTTCCATTGCGTCGTTTTGTTTCAGTTCGTATCTCTCTGGATGCTGTTCCGTCAATAGCTTCGCGACATTCTTTAACAATTCTCGACACGCTTCGTCTAACCCTTCGTCTCCTTCTGTTTCTTTGTACACCAAACACCTCTCTCCATGCGCATCCAATATGGAGTGTTTGAGCGTCAGCTCTCGCAACCACGCGTCTTCAATCCCTTCCTCGAGCAAGTTCTGTTCATAATTCGGAAGCATCTTCAAACCCGTTCCGACCGTTTTACCTTCGGTGGACCACAGAAACCGTCCGCCGATTGGAATCTTCTCAGCACCGTTACTGAATCTCGAAAGCGGGAATGGATTTCTCGTCGTCGATGCTTCGCTTCGTTTTCTCCCGAGCGAGGACGACGCGACCGACGACGAGGACGACGACGACGACAACGACGACGTCCTTCTGGCTTCATTTTTCTTACTCCGATGATTGTGCTCGGAGAGATGGCAGCGAGGAGAGATGGAACTAAAGCGACAGAGAGAAGACATGTTTTGAGCGAAGCGACACCCAAAGAAAGCGTAACGAACCTCTTTCTCTCGACCGAAATGAAACCCTAAATGTACCCAAAAAGGATGCTCAAAACACAACCCAAACACCGCACATCGGTCCTCTTCGTGCTCAGAGCACGACGCGGAAAAGAGGCGCAACGTCGAGCGCGAGAGAGGAAGGCGAGAGTCGTCTGAGTTTCTCTCGTTTTACACCTCCGTTTGCGCTTTTCGCGGATCTTCCTTTCTCTTTCCGGTCTGGATACTCAGATAGGGATATACGCGTTTGTTCCAAAAATCGTTTCGAGAACTCACGTTAAAAAAAAGAACATCATGGAGAACTTTGATTTATCCAACATCAACGACGACGCGTCTTCGTCGTCGTCTTCGTCGTCCCCTTTATTCGATGAATACGCGCTCGGATGTCGCCCTTTTGCATCGTCCAACCCGTGCGCGCACTCGAAACTGAACGAACACTGCGAAGTTGGGAAGATTGATTACTTGGCGTTTTACTTTTGCACGGATGAAATCAACGACACGATACCGGCGTTTATGAAAGTACCTTTGCTCGCCATCTGGGCTGCTATTTTGTTCAGCGCGATCGCGATTGTCGCGGATGTATTCTTTGCGCCCGCGATTCGAACGATTTCGAAAATGTTTAAACTTCCGGACGACGTTGCCGGGGCGACGTTGTTAGCGTTGGGCGGGTCGGCGCCGGACATTTTTACGCAGTTGGCCGCGATGTGTATTAGTGAGGAACCGGATTTCAATTTAGCGATGAGCGAATCCGTCGGAGCGGGAATTTACGTCTGTTCGATTTGCAAGGCATTGGCGGTGGTGTTTTCGCCAGGTGGGGACGGGGTTACCGTGGAAGCGGTGCCATATTTGAGAGATTGCATGCACTACTGCGCGTTGCTATTGATTTCGTACGCCATGTGCTCGTACGGCCAGGTTTCCTTCGCGTTTGGGTTCATGTATTTAGGTGTGTACACATTTTACGTGTGCTTCGTGATTTACGGGCGACATTGGGTGGACGATTTGATTCCAATGAGCTGGAAAGGGGTTGGCAGTGGTCACGGTAGTCATAGCGGTGGCAAACATAGTAGCGGGATGAAGACGGTGAAAAGCCATGTGTTGGAAGACACGAGCGATGAGGAGGACAATAATAATAACATAGAAATGGCGCACGGAGTAGTTGGTCACCACGGAGGGGGAGACGACGACGACGATCACGTAGATTTACACAAAATGTATGAAATTACCGACGACGAGGATTCGGACGATGAGTACGCGCCTTCGCCGCTAAACTCCCCGAGAGGTGGTGCAGCGGACACAATGCCGATGACGAACAAAAATATGCACAATTTAAGCCGCAAGTTTGTGCAAGGGTCGCAACGCAGCGATAATAGTGGCGTCGGAGCGGCGATTAAGACTCGAAGGCATTCTGATGGCTTTTCTGTCGCACAGTATTTTTCTTCCCTCGTTTCGTCTTTTCGAAAATGGTTGTCCATGCAATCCGGAGCGAAGAAATGGTCGGACGATCCAACGACGTGGTTGACAGGATGGATCGTTGTTTTAGTGTCATTGACTATGCCGTCTACTAGCCGTGGCCGCGTGCGCCCGTTACACGCCGCCGTCATCGCGTTTGTCGCTCCGTTATTCCTCTTATACGCTACGGGCATGTTGGAGATTGTTTTGTTTGGGTTCGATGGCACGGCGAGAAGCTTATTGGAAAAGAAAATGAACAAAAGCGCTGCTAACGTTTCAGGACACCACGGTGAAATGCAAATTTCCGCGTACGCTATATTTGCGATATGTGCGTTCTGGGCGAAACTCGCACACGCTAGAACGCCCTCGCGAGGCGTCGATCCGAAAACCTCACCAATCATGCTTTTCTGTGCGTTTGTGGTCGGGATCGCCTGGATGCACATTTTAGCCGATGAAATTGTCTTCATGTTCCAGGCGTTTGGTCACATCTTCGGTATTCGAGAATCTCTTTTGGGTGGTACATTAATGGCTTGGGGAGCGAGCGCAGGCGACTTGGCCGGTATGCTCGCCGTCGCCAGAATGGGACACGCGAAAATGGCCGTAACCGCCTCCTTAGCCTCGCCAGGAACGCAACTCGCCGTTGGTTCTGGCATTTCTATCTTAATCGTCCGTTTGAGAGGAATTTCAGTTCCTATCAATTTTACTACCCCGATGAGAATGCTCATGCAATACGGCATCGCGGTTACCGCGTATTACGTATTTTTGGTTCCAGTTGTGCACAAATTTTCATTCAAGAAAGCGCAAGCTACGAGCATCGCGATTACGTACGCGGTTTTTGTCATCGCCTTCGTCGTCGTCGCCATGCGAGGGACGGAATAATAATGCATTAGCGAGTGTGCGTGTGTGTGTACGCGTTGTAATACGAAGAAAAGAAGAGAGAGGAAAGATGCGCTGAAATAATACCCCAAACTCTACCCGTACTGCTTTTTGTTTCTGTTTTTTAATACTGCGAAACGCTAACGCTTTTTTTTCATCGAGTTGATGGCAGATTTTCTACACTCGAACGAAGCGCGCTTTCTACGCGATCATTACGCAACAGAAACCGTATAATGGTGGCCATCGCCTCTCTCTCCGCAGGAACTCTCAAATTCCGCAAGTTTCCCCCATCCGTTGAGCTGAAAAACCCAAACCCGTCCGAGTTTAATCCGCACATTGCCGTCGCGCTCGGGACGAGCGAAGGCCATCTGGTCCCAATCATGCGAGTTGAACTACCGGACGGTAAAATTCTCGAACCGGATGCTCGTCGCAACTTGGAGATGCTCGAAGAGTTTGAAATTCGAAATCCGAGCGAATATTTGCACTTTGAAGTCATAGACGTGGAGAGAACGAAAGAGGATAAGGAGAACATCATCGGAGGAGAAAAAGGAAAAGTCCAACAGACAGAAAATCCGAAATACGTGGTGATCGCGAGCACGTCGATTGCAGTTTCGCACATGTTGGAAGATAATTGGTCGCATAAGTTATACGGGCACTGCTATAAATTCATTGAACTGGCGTCTCCAGATGGCAAAGAGCAAAACGTGTGCACGATGAAGCTGCAGATGGATTACAAAGTCGTTTCCGAAGACTAATTGGAATTCTAAGTTGTTGCGCAAAAATACAAGCGTGATGTTGTTACAAAATATTTATCTAAACTGGGAAATCTAATCAACGTCTCTTCCGTTTCTTCTTTTTCCCACCTTCCGTGGAAACGTCTGGCGCAGACAGACCGTCCGGTCCACCTCTCTTCTTCTTCTTCTTCAAATTCGAAAGCGGGTTCGGTCCTTTCGTCTTCTTCATCTTAAACCTCACGTTCGTCTTTACGTCGTACATGCTCCTCGTCAAAGCCTCTCCGTTCCCCGCTTTGCTCAACATGTCAATCTCTCTCTCCGAAACGCCCTCGTTTCGTTCCTTCTGTCCCGCAAACCCGCTCTCACTATCCGCATCTACCGGTGGTTCCATCTGTAACCCGCTCACGTGGCAAAAGATGATTGGCACTTTCGCGCTCGCTTTTCGCAGTTGTTTCTTCAAATCGCCGTCTTGCGTGCAGACGATGAATCGCTCTCGATTGTCCTCTTTACACGCGTGGACGATGCTCTCTTTAACGTTTTCTATGTGCGCCGCGCTCTTCTCTCCGCCACCGTTATTGCTTCCTAAATTCTCTTCGTTGACTAACAACAACTTGTGCGTTTGATTCGCGGCTTCTTGAAACTCTTTTCCCAGCGACTCCAGCTCTTTCCTCACCGCTCGCGTGGTGAATATTTTGCATTCGGTCGGCGAACAGGAGAGGAATTTGCACACGTGATGCGCGGCGGAGTCGTCGAGTTTACGACCGACGCACGCGCTGACAAAGTTCCCGTCGAGCAAGATTTTGTACGGCTCGCGGAACCCGTGCACGGTGCGGTAGTATCGGAGGTATTTTCGGACTTTGGTTTTGCGTTTGACTCTCATTTTTTATTAATAATAGGAAATAGAGGTTCGCGGCGTTGCTGTTGTGACGGCGCGTTATTTATGATGCTTCTCGTACGTAAAAAAGTACGCTCGTTAAAACAATAAAATCACAGCTCTCTCTTCCGCTAAATAATACTTACATATATAATGCTATGAACTTTAAGCGACTCGACCTCTTTTCTCTTCAAAGGCGTCGTCGTTCCAACCGTTTTTATTTGTTTCCATCCTCTCGCTGTTGTTGCTTCCCTTGTTCATTTTGTTGCTGTTGCTGCTGCTGTTCGGAAGCCTCGTCGGAGGACGGTTTCACTTGTACGCCGGCGGCGGAGTAGCAGTTGAACACGTGTTTTCCGACGACTGGTTTCTTAGCCAAGGTGCTCTCTTCCGCGAGAACTTCGTCGACAGTCGATTCGAGACCGAGAGAGGAGCGCGCTTCTAAATCGGCTTGTTGTTGTTCTTGCTCTTTGGCGCCGCAGATGACTCCTCCTAACCAGTTTTCTAAGCTCTCCTTCGGCGCGTTCATGTCTGAACTCAAAATGAAATCGAAAATCTTGTTCACAAACTGGGCCGAGACGATATATGCGTTCGCATTGGTCGCATCTTGTGTGCCTTGCCACTTCCGGATTTCAATGACGTTGCCACTCGAGTCTGGAAAGGTCTCAAATATTGGGTCTTTCGTCCCTAAATTCCCCAAGAACATGATGTCGAAGTCGTTCGACGCGTGCGCTGAGATGACTCGAATCGCTTCCATGGGAATGGCGAGATTAGACGTGTCTAACAAACCATCGGCGTCCAAGATTAACGCCTTTTCGTTTTTCGCGTCTTTTGCGAGTTGCCACCGGTAAACGTGAGAGAAGAGTTTCCCTAATTCCGGAATCTTTTCGGTTTGCCACCATTTGGAGGATAATTTGCCGGTTTCTTTGTCGCGATCGACTAACGCTTCGAACCATCCCATGCCTCTTAAGTGGTTCAAGTTCCAAGCGTTCGCTGAAGTCATCTCCTTGTCGTTCTCATCCTCATCATCGAACGCAATAGTTGATTTACTGCCGATCTTTTCTAAATTACCCTCCAAACTTTCCTTTTCTTTCTTCTCCTTCTTGTACGCTTTGTACAAGACTTTCACGTCATCGGCTGTGAGCCCAAGCGGCTTCAAGCTTTCGATGCTTTCGGGGGATTCTTCGATCGGGTTACCGAGCGTCGGTTCTCTTTCGTCGCCGAGCGAGGGGAGTTTCTTTTCCACTGTCCTTTTTTTCGCACCGATTCGAGTGCCTCTGCCCAGAAACGAGACCCCGACTTCGTCATCGCTAGTAGAGGTCTTTTCTTCCGGAGCGGGCGATAACGCATCTTTGACGAAATTTCCGAGTTCGAAGTAACCCAAAGAGCTCGTCGAAGATTCCTCCATACTGTCGCCGAGCAAAGCCTCCGAGGCTTCACTAACACCGACGGTACTAGCCGCTCTTTCGTCGTAATCGTTCTCGTCGTCTGCATTTGCTTTGTCGTATGCTCTTCCTTTAATCACGTCTTGTACGAAATTACCCATCTCGAAATAACCGAGCTTTCCTTCCTTGATCTCTTCGCTTTGCTCCTCCTTATCGTTTGATTTCATCAAACGTCTTCTTTGATGTCGCCTTCTACGAGTGGCGATTTCACGCTCAATCTCTTCATTGTTTAAGAAGTCACCCAATTTTGCTTCCATCTCCGCCGCTTCCACCGCTTTCGCTTTTAATCTAAAAATACTCTTCAACGCGTACATCGCTTTATCGATATTCACGGGCCATTCGCTCGGGTCAATCGGTTCGACTACTTTGACGTACTTTTCCAACTCTCTCTCGTCTCCTCCCGCGGAAGCAAGCAGCGCGACTAAACTCTCCGCTGAGTTTTCGGAGTTTAGTTGCACGTTGAGATACGTGCTCAAATCCCACACTCGCGACGCCTCCTCCGCTTGCGACTGCTCCTCGGCTTCGTCCTCTTGATCGTCTCTATCTTCTTGCGTTTCTTCTTCCTTCTTCTCTACTACTACTTCTTGTTCTTGCTGCTGCTGCTGCTGCTGCTGCTGCTCTTGCCTATTACTTATCATCGACGACCGGGAGGATAAAATGGACACAGAACTGCCACGAATGTCGTTCCCGCCCTCCTCGCTCGCGCGTTCCTCCTCCTCCTCTTCCGAGAAAGAAGCTTCTCTCTTCCCCATCATCGGTTCTTTACTCGGTGCGCTCCTCTCCTCCGCGTTGTTTTTCTCTATCCTCCTTCGCATCTTTTCCTCTTCGCGTTCGGTCCTCTTCTTCTCGTCTCCTTCCAACGCCGCCGCGATGACCGACGCGATTTCCTCCTCCGTGTGAAACGCCAGTTCCGGTTCCACTTGCTTGTAATTTTGTCGCATCATCTCTTCGTCTTCGTCGTCTTTGTCTTCTTCGTCCCCGTCGTTGTTGTTGTTATTGGCGATCTCGTCGCCGCTCATCATCGACAAAGACGAAGAGGCGTCTTTTACCATTATTCCTCCGTCGTCGTTGCTCGCGGCGATCCCAAATTCACTCACGCGACGCGCACCACCATTAAACGCGGAGCCGCGAACGATGAATACGGACGCGCCGCAGAGACACACCGCGGCACAAAAAAGAATCATCACCATCAAAAATCCGCCAAATCTCCTTTCTTTCCGTTGCTCTTCTTTTTTCGAAGAGGAGGAGAGAAGGAGCAAAGGTTGGTCCTCGTCGTCGACGACCATCGCCGCGTTGTTCGTGGAGAACTTCTCCACGCGCCACTCGACTCGTGCGCCCGCGCGTGATCTCTCTCTCTCTCTCTCTCTTTGTGTGAATGTAATAAGCACGCGGTTCGGTTTTTTTTTATTTTGTCGTTGCGAAGAGTTCCACACCAACGAGTTCCGCAAAAAGTTGATGATCACAATAGTAGAAAAGGTCCACACGTACGAAAAATTAAAACGTCGACACGTCGAGAAGGTCTGAACGCTCTCTCTGCGTTGTACTCGATCGATTCTATAATTGTAATAATTTTTTTCTCTGCATTTTTTTCAGTGTAGGTGTGTGTGTAGACTCGGCCGCGAGAGAAACGTATATACCTTCACAGTAAACTCACGAAAACGAAGAGAGAGAGAGACTTACTTCTTTATACGCCTTTGCGGTTCTATTTTTCAGAGGAAGAAATAGGGAGAAGAAGAAGAAGGAGAAGAAGGAGAGAATGAGGACGAACTCTGTCTCTCTCCGCGTCGCTCTCTCTCGCGAAAAAGAAGAAGAAGAAGAAGAAGAAGAAGACAGCGCGAGAGTTGTCCGTTTTTAAGAAGAGAGGAGAGGAAGTGAAGCAAAAATGAAGGACGACGACGACGACGAGAACGCGCCTTCTTCTTCTCCTCCTCCCCCTCTTCCTGATATTTCGAGAAGAAGACTATCCAGAAAAAAGAGAGGGAGAAAAGCGAGCGTTTTTTTCGTGTACAGAATAGACCCGTGGACGAAGGAGAGAGTGAAAGTGAACGAGAACGGGGAGGAGATCGAGAGCAGTTCCGCGTCGTCTTCTGACTCGGATTCGGAGGCGAGTCGATATTCGTCGTTGTCTTCGGATGATGAAGAAGAAGGAGAAGAAGAAGACGAGGAGGAGGAGGAGGAGGAAGATGATGAAGAGATCGCCGAAGAAGAACGTGAGCAAAACGAAACGCTTTCGTTTGATGAGGACGACATCGCTTTACTCGCCGCGAACCCTTCGACGAATAGCGACGGTATCGAAGACCCGCGAAACTATTGTTTGTTTCGGTTCCGATGGTGTTGGAAGTTTGATTCGCTATCGTGGTGGGTGGCCATTTGTTTCTTACTCGCGGCTTTGTTTTGCATCGTTGGATCCGCATGTTCGTGCTTTCGCCGAGTGACGAGAAATCCAAAGATGTACGTGAGAGCTGAACTGGTTCCGTATCTAGTCGGCGGGTTGTTTTTCTTCTTCGCGAGCGCGTTGACGTTGTGGGCGTCGTATCGAGCCAAGAGAAAATATTCAAGAGCGAAAAGAAAACGACGGATGAAATTCAGTGCGAACGATGCGAGATTGAGAGAGCAAATACGTGACGAAAACGATTTGAACGCGGTACTGTTCGAACAAAGAACTCACGAGATGGAACCGAGCAGACAGATGTGGTTGAGAGAAAACAACGACGAGTGGATAAAACGAACGAGAAAGTTAGAATTGATTGGAGCACTGTTGACACTCATTGGAAGCGGTCTGTTTGTCGCAGAAATTATAGCGACGATGGTGATTGCAGATTCTGAGCACTGGATCACCGTCCCGGTACATACCGATTCGAGTAACGGTACGCATCACGGCCACTGGTGGTATCACACGCACTTTGATTCCTCGGAAGATCGAAAACAGTTCGTTCAAATGTCCACCGTAGTAGAAGTGCGCACGGGACACTTCGGTGCATTAGCCTATCTTTTCGGTTCGTGGTTTTATTGGTGCGCGAGTAAACGCAAGTGGGTATGGAATCCGTTTCTGTTACCAAACGGCGCGCACGAAAAAATTTCGTTCTATTCCTTAGTTGGATCGTGGTTGTTCTTAATCGGGGCGATAATGACACCACCGGCGTCGACGTTTGCTGTGGCAAATAACATACCGAACGGAGCGCCTTCGAGTGCCTCCACAACGACGCATAACGAGACCGCATCATCGGCGATTATATCGGCGGTATTGCAAAATCTCTATGATGAGATGGTGAGCAACCACACGGCGACGACGACGAATAGCAGTGGTAGTGATTCTTCGAGCGCGCTGCATGGGAACGATTTTCCGACAAAGGATAATAAAGTTGATCACGCGCGATTTGTAAAAGGTGCGCTGTGGTTATTTGTGGGCTACGTCATGGGGAGCGTTTGCTATTGCGTGCAGGCGTTATTGATGGTGCACACGATTGCGCTTGCCGAGCAAAGAAAACAGGCGCACGCGAACTCGTCCCACCACTCCAACCGTTTACGAACGCACTTGCGACGTTCGCATAGTCACCGCCGAAACACTGCGGTTTAAGCGTAAAAACGAAACGACAAATATTAGAAATTTAGAAGCACGTGTACGATATGTAGCGCGATAGAAGAAATTGTAAAAGAATACTTTGACGAATGAAATTTCAAAAAGATGCTCTTGTCTCTCTGTGTTTTATACACGTTCATATATTACTCGTGCGACTAAAGTTTCGCACGCTATGTCTCTCTCTGTGTCTGTCTGTGCTCCTTTTCTCTGCTTTTGCTGCTGCTGTTCTACCTACCTATCCCCTTTTTCTTTCTGTCCTGATCACGGGGCCGTAATCGGGGCGTTGAAAGTGTCGTCCAAAATACTTTGGCACTCGAACTGTAACTCTACTTTCAAAGCGGTTAAGCTTCCGGCGTCGGATTTTCCACTCAATCCACTCGCGGCGGTGTATGTGTCCCCGGTCATCACGCACAAAGGTACTCCGTTCATTTTGGAAATGTTCGCTGCCAAATCCGGAACTAACTTAAACGTCGAGAAGTACTTTTTCACGAACGTTTGCGTCAAACTTCCTCCCTCTGGTTTCAAATCATGGATTCCATCAAATAGATCCTTGATGTACTCGCTGTGTTCGCACGCCGCCCACATCTGTTGCGCCATGTCGTCCATTTGTGCCTGCGTGGTTTTCGTCGGAGTGAATGGACTGTGAATTCCCCGCGGCGTCGACGTCGGCTTGTTGGCAGTTTTGTCAACTCTCGTGAATACCATCTTCTTCACTCTCGCTTTCAACTGATTTTTGATGTCCATATCAATCATCACGTCTTGAAACAACGCGTTCTTGGTGACGTCTTGAAACAATCGATTGAAATCAACGTCGTCGAACGACAACGGCACGACTACAGATTTCACCGAAGCCAATGCCAATTTCGTTAAAACACACGCCGAAAGGTGGTCGGTGTCTACGAAAACCGTATCGAACTCCTTCGGCAGCGCAACGATCGCTTTTTCCATCTCCTTCGCGGCAGGAAACCACTCGTCGCCAGTTCTCGCCCACAACGGTATGTCTTGTCCGGAGCCGTCGTCCATCACGATATCCTGCGTGTGTTCCAAACTCCAACTCTCCTGTCCACAACCGGCGATTAAATACAAGTTCTTCGGCACGTTCTCGTTATAATTCCCTGGCTGCGTCGCGTATTTCGTCAAATCCACGATTTCCTCTTCTTCCTGCTTCTTCCTCATCTGCTCGATTCTGCCCGGCGACGGCGTGAAATACGCGCCAAAAATCGAGCGGTGTTGCAGCGTCGACTGCTGCGCACCACTCACCAAATCATCCTCTTTCCTCAACTTTTTCCTCAGCGCGGCGAGTTCTAAATCTCTCACCAACGCGTCCGCTCTTTCGTCCGGATCGACCGCGTCCACGGCCACTTGCAAACCTCTCATCGGCCTGCCGAAACCGTCTCTAGAAGATCCGCCCATCAGCAAAGCGGAAATGTCCGAATAAATTGAAAAATCAACCACCAATACTTTCGAGTTTGGTTTCGCTCTCGCAGCTTCGCACGCGAGCTGATACGCCATGAACGTTTTCCCGGCGCCGCCTTTGTTGTTCGCGAAACATATGCCTGCGTTGTTGTTTTTTGTTTACGAGAAAGATAGAAAGGAAGAAAGGAAACGCATCGCGTGTCAGCCGACTCGAAAAGTTCTATTCAAAGTGCTTACAATTTTGGATTCAAAGAGAGAAAACGCGCTCGGCAGAAAGGGAGAAAGAAAAAAGAAAAAGCGGGGTCGCGTCGAGTAAAAGATACGAAAAGGAAAAAGGAAGGCGCGCGTTACGCACTGTGCGTGGGCGACATCTTTTTTAAGACGACACTGAGATGTTTTGCGCGTGCGTTTAAAAAATGCGGAGATCTGAAATTTTAGGAAAAGAAGAGGGTGCCTTGCAAGTGAGTGCAAAAAAAAAAAAATCTGTAACCCTAAATATGAAGCAAATGAAAAAAAGAGAGAAAACAGCAGACACACACCATACACACACGACGCCGGGGGAAGAGAGAGAGAGAGAGAGAGAGAGATGTCTTCTCCTAAAGCGCTT
>Ga0255765_1001180_pt1 | contig 33049 bp, 30 predicted proteins | sample 041ome_8_FD_179965 | JGI IMG/M metagenome (GOLD analysis project Ga0255765, IMG submission 179965) | Coastal salt marsh microbial communities from the Groves Creek Marsh, Skidaway Island, Georgia - 041407BS metaG (version 2) | ecosystem: Environmental > Aquatic > Marine > Intertidal zone > Salt...
AATTCCTGAGCGGGGGTATAGGCGGCGGCTATTTTGCCTTCCGTTATCTATCTAAGTAGTATTAAGCGCACTATATGTTCAGGCTGCCAGCGAGGCACCAGGCGCTGAAGAAAAATTCCCGGCGTGTGCAGCAAATCCATCAGCCTGCTATTCAGTTGTTGAGAGTAACTTGAAAAACTCACCAGCAGATAACACGAAAAAAAATTAAAAGATGCTAATTAGTCACATAGGGGTAACTATGCCAATCACCTTACGCCACCATCTCTTTTGTATCCTGACTTTTCTGTTATTACAGGCGTGCAGTGGGGAACAGAACGTATCAGAAGCTACTGAAGTATCAGTTGATACGCGGCCCAACATTCTGCTCATTGTTGCTGATGATCTGGGGTATGCCGACCTTGGTTTCTATGGCAGCGAAATACCGACACCAAACATTGATGCGCTGGCAGCCAACGGAATGCTGCTGACAGACTTTTTCAGCAGCCTGACTTGTGGCCCCACCCGCTCCATGCTGATGTCCGGTACTGATAATCATATGGCAGGTGTCGGTGTTCAGAGCGCACCTTCCAATCCCCGACACATGAATCAGCCCAACTATCTGGGCTATCTGAGTTTTCGCGTGGCCAGCCTGGCGGAACTGATGACCGATGCCGGTTATAACACCTATATGACCGGTAAATGGCATCTGGGTTCTGATGTGGAAAATGGTGCCCATGCCCGCGGTTTCAAGAAAAACTTCGTTTCCCTGGATGGTGCAGCCCATCTGGGCCCCTGGGACTGGCGTGGTCCGCAAAATGCCAATTATCGTGATGGCGATGAATTGGTTCAGGTGGATGATGACTGGTATACCACCCGAGATTACACACAGAAAATGATTGAGTACATTGAGGAAGACCGGGATGAAAATAAACCGTTCTTTGCCTATCTTGCCTACACCGCACCGCACTGGCCCCTGCAGGCACCTGCGGATGTCATCGCGCGATTTAAAGGCACTTATGATGAAGGTTATGAAACCATCTACCAGCGACGTTTCGCCAGTATGCAGGCACTGGGTCATATTCCTGCGGATGCTGAACCCATGCCGCTGGAGGTTTTTTCGCCCCGCTGGGACGAACAAAGTGATGAGGAAAAAGCCCTGTCTGCCAAACGTATGGAAGTCTATGCTGCCATGGTCAGCGAACTGGATACCTATGTTGGCCAGGTAATTAACTACCTGAAAGAAACAGGACAATACGACAATACGTTCATCATGTTCATGTCTGACAATGGTGCTGAATCCAGTCGTCTCGACTTGAGCCCGCGTTTTCAGAATGTCATCACGCCAGAATATTATGATCAGACCGTCGACAATCTCGGTAGCCCGACTTCCTACGTAATGTATGGGCGCAACTGGGCAACAGTGAGTGAAACCCGATTTCGTCGTCACAAAGCCACGGCTTTTGAAGGGGGGATTCATGTACCGGCATTTGTTCACTACCCCTCCATGATTGATGGCGGTACCCAGGCCGATGGTTTTGGAACGGTCATGGACGTTATGCCTACCTTTCTTGCCCTGGCTGGCACTCAGCACCCGGGTACGTCTTTTAATGGCAGGGATATTCTACCGATAAAAGGAAAATCACTGCTGCCGATGATTACCGGCGAAGTGGATGAGGTCCATTCTGAAGAGGAAATCGTCGGCTGGGAACTTAATGGCCATCGCGCCGTGCGTCAGGGTGACTGGAAAATTGTCTGGGACCTTGCTGCCCGCGAGGACGCCCATTGGATGCTTTTCAATCTAGCCGAAGATCCCAATGAACAGATCGATCTGGGTACGGAATTACCAGACAAGCTGGCACAAATGATTGAGAACTGGGAACGTTATGAAGAGGAAAACGGTTTAATTTATGTCTACCCGGAATAAAGGACTCTTTATTGGTCTGGCTGTCGGCGGTGCAGGAATCCTTGCCGTTCTCGGCTGGGGAGCCGCTACCCTTCCGCGACCCGGCAATGATCTCGATGTCCTCGCTCTGCAATGTAGCGACATCCCGGTTACCGACTCTCCCTATCCCGGCATGGTCTGGGTTCCGGGGGGAAATTTTATCATGGGTGCTGAAGGCACTTATTTTGAAGAAGGCCCGGCCTTTGAAACTTCGGTGGCAGGCTTCTGGATCGGACAACATGAAGTCACCAACGCCCAGTTTGCTGAATTTGTCAGTGCTACCAACTACCTCACGCTGGCTGAAAGGGGGATTGAGAATCCTGCCAATGGTGAACTGATTCCCGGTTCTGCGGTGTTTGCCCCCCATGTCAGTGATGAGCCGGTGAACCCCTTTGCCAGCTGGTGGCAATTCATGGCCGATGCCAACTGGCAACAACCGGAAGGTCCCGGCTCGAGTATTCACGGCAGGGAAAATCATCCAGTGGTGCATATCGCCTATGAAGATGCGCAGGCCTATGCGCAATGGGCAGGCCATGCTCTGCCAACAGAGGCCCAGTTTGAATTTGCCGCGCAAAGCAGTCTGCGCCGGGACCTGGCAGGCACTTACCAGTCCAATACCTGGCAGGGCCTGTTCCCTTTTCAGCATGACACTCAGGACGGTTTTGTCGGCACCGCACCGGTGGGCTGCTATAGCGCCAATGAATTCGGTCTTTATGACCTTATCGGAAACGTCTGGGAATGGACTGAAACGCCCTGGTTTTCAAGCCATGCCTTCCTCGACAAGGAAAAATATCCGCAAGGCTATGATCCAAATCAGCCCGGTGAGCCGGTAGCCGTTATCAAAGGCGGCTCTTATCTGTGCGCGCCCAATTACTGCATGCGTTACCGACCGGAAGCCAGACAGGCGCAGGGAAAAGGTCTCGGCACTTCTCATATCGGGTTTCGAACCGTGATTAATCCCTGAATGGAAATTTGCATGCGTTTTTCAGGAAGCAGAGACCATTGCCTGTATATTTTCCACGTCGGGTTTTACCATCCACTGGCGTGAGAAATGCCGGGTCATGATCTGATATGCTCTTCCTGTTCACCTGAAATTATCTCTACCTGAAACCAAGCGGAATGTTGTATGGCTAAGCGTGTTTATCTTTTTAATGAAGGCCACAAGGACGATCAGGACTTGCTGGGCGGCAAGGGTGCCAATCTCTGCGAGATGACCAACCTCGGCCTGCCTGTGCCTTTTGGTTTTATTATTACCACCGATACCTGCCGCGAATTTTTTGCCAACGGCAACAAGTTACCAAACCGACTGGAACAGGAATACCGTGTTGCGCTGGATCTTGTAGAACAAAAAATGGGCTCCCATTTCGGTGATCCCGACAATCCCTTGTTACTGTCAGTGCGCTCCGGGGCACCAGTGTCCATGCCGGGAATGATGGATACGGTACTCAATCTTGGTCTTAACGATGACATCGTCGAAGGCCTGGCGCGTAAAACAGGGAACCCGCGCTTTGCCTATGACTGCTACCGTCGCTTCATCCAGATGTTTGCCAATGTGGTACTTGGAGTGGACGGGGCACAATTTGAACAGGCCATTGATGACTACAAAAAGGAAAACAACAAGTCGCTGGATATCGAGATGGAAGCCGAGGACTGGCAGCGGGTTATCGACCATTTCAAGCAGCTGGTGGACCTGCCCCAGGATCCCTTCCGGCAATTGTTACTGGCTGTGGAAGCGGTGTTCCAGTCCTGGCATACACCCCGCGCCAACGTCTATAGGGAAATGAATAATATCCCTGAATCACTGGGCACCGCGGTCAATATCCAGTCCATGGTTTATGGCAATTTTGGTGATGATTCCGGTTCCGGTGTCGCGTTTACCCGGAACCCGTCCAACGGTGAGAAACTGTTTTTTGGCGAGTTCCTTTTCAACGCCGCTGGCGAGGATGTGGTGTCCGGAATCCGCACTCCCCTGCCCATTGATGCCCTAAAAGATCAAATGCCCGATGTATACCAGCAACTGTTTGACACCCAGTTACTGCTGGAAAACCACTACCGGGATATGCAGGACATTGAGTTCACCATTCAGGAAGGGCGTTTTTATATTCTGCAAACGCGCAGTGGTAAACGCACGGGACGTGCTTCCGTCAAGATTGCCGTGGAGATGGTCAAGGAAGGGCTGATAACTGATAAGGAAGCCCTGCTCAGAGTATCACCGGAACATGTGGAAGCTTTTCTTCATCCCATGGTCGACCCACAGGGCAAGAAAGACATTATTGCCAGTGGCCTGCCCGCCAGTCCCGGTGGTGCTACCGGGGCCGTGGTCTTTTCTGCGGACGAGGCAGTGCAGGAAGCCGCTAAAGGCGACAAGGTAATACTGGTGAGACGGGAAACCACACCGGAAGATATCCATGGCATGAAGGTTGCCGAGGGCATCCTCACCGAGCTCGGTGGTATGACTTCCCATGCCGCAGTGGTCGCCAGAGGCATGGGAGTCTGCGCTATTACCGGCTGCAACAAACTCACCATTGATACTGCAGCGGGCACAGCTACCACAGCATCAGGCCAGATTATCAAGCGTGGAGATATCATCACCCTGGACGGTCTTGCCGGTGAAGTCATGCTTGGCGATATACCTAAAATCGCGGCGTCTTCCAGCGATGATTTCCAGACCCTGCTGAACTGGGCAGACAAGTACCGCAAGCTCAGCGTACGTGCCAATGCGGAAACACCGGAAGATGCTGCCAAGGCTCTGGAATTGGGCGCGGAAGGAATTGGTCTGTGCCGGACCGAACATATGTTCTTTGCGGCAGAGCGCATCGATGTGATGCGCGGCATGATTCTGTCGGAAACCCGCGAGGAACGGGAATCTTATCTGGTACAGCTGGAAAAATTTCAGCATGACGATTTTCTGGAACTGTTTCGCATCATGGACGGTAAGCCCATCACCATTCGCCTGCTGGATCCCCCACTACATGAATTCCTGCCGCATACGGAAGACGATATCGCTGCCCTGAGTGCCCATATCAACAAGCCGCTGGAGCTGATTAAAAATGCCATCAGGGATCTGGCAGAAGTGAACCCTATGCTGGGACTGCGCGGCTGCCGTCTGTCCATTGTGCACCCGGAGATTACCGAGATGCAGGTGCGTGCAATCATCAGTGCCGCGCTCGCCGCGAAGGAACAGGGCTGTCATCCGCTGCCGGAAATCATGATTCCACTGGTGGTGAATGTACGCGAAATCCGCATGATCAGTGAAATCATCGACCGCGGTATTCAGTCAGTGATGAAGGAAAAAAGTCTGTCTATTCGTTACAAAATCGGCACCATGATGGAGACTCCCCGCGCCTGCCTGGGCGCCGATCGACTTGCCAATGATGTGGAGTTCATGAGTTTCGGCACCAATGATCTGACGCAAATGACTTACGGTTTTTCCCGCGACGATGCGGCGAAATTTATTCCTGCTTACCTGACCAATAAAATTATCGAGATGGATCCATTTGTCTCTCTCGACCAGCGCGCCATTGGCAAGCTGATGAAAATGGCTATCAAGGATTCAAAACGCAAAAAGAAAGGCATCAAGTATGGAATTTGTGGCGAACATGGCGGTGATCCGCGCTCTATCAAGTATTGTCACAAGCTGGGTCTGGATTATGTCAGTTGCAGTCCCTACCGTATTCCCATCGCCCGAATAGCCGCGGCCCAGGCCAATGTCGAATAATCAGAATTAAGGAATTTTCAAAATGCATATCCTGGTTACCGGCGCCAATGGTTTTATTGGCAGACATCTTACCCGGCAGTTACTCCATGCGGGTGGCGAGCTAAACCCCGACAGGCTGAGTGTCATGGATCTGAAGCTGGATCAGATCCCTTCCAGTCCAGTCATCAAATGTATACAAGGTAGCTTCGCCGATGAAGCATTACTGGCACAAGCCATGGATGAGCCAGTGGATCTGGCTTTTCATCTTGCCAGTGTGCCCAGTGGGCTGGCGGAATCAAATTACGCGCTAGGCGTGGATGCCAACATCCATGGCACCATGGCTTTGCTGGAAAAGCTGAAGCAGCAGGGAAATACCCCGACCGTCATCTTTGCCAGTTCTATTGCCGTGTATGGCAAACCCGCCGTCGCAGAAGTGAATGACGATACCCTGCCCACTCCCAACCTCAGTTATGGAGCGCAGAAAGTCATTGGAGAAGTCCTGCTGAATGATTATGTCAGGCGCGGCTGGCTTGGAGGCTGCTCGGTAAGACTTCCCGGCATAGTGGCAAGGCCAACGGAACCCAATGGGGCGGTTTCAATCTTTTTCAGCGACCTGATTCGCTGCCTGAGCTATGGAGAACCATTTACCTGTCCGGTCTCAGCCAGCGCCAGAAGCTGGCTTATGTCCGTCACCTGCTGCATTGAGAATCTGCTTCATGCTGTATCGCTGGCTACAACTGTAAGTAAAAACGGTTCACGGACAGCAAACACCTATACCCTGCCAGCTCTGCATGTGACAATCGAGGATCTGGTTGCAAGAATAGGCGAGTTATTTCCGCAGCATGATGTTCAGTCATTAATTCACTATGCCCCGGACCCGTGGGTGGAAGAGAATTTTGGCAGCTACCCGCCGCTGATACTGCCAAGGGCGAAAGCCGCCGGATTTCATGATGATGGCGATATTGAGTCGCTAATTAAAAATGCCTTGGCAGGACTGGAATAAATTCGAAGACTATTCCTGGCTGGTTAGCTGACTACTATTTTCGAACGCTTCGATGATTTTTGAATGGCGTTTTTCCACCAGCTCTCGATCAACAGGATGAGTAATCACGTAAAACAAATTTTGCTCGATTGCTTTCACTACCCAACGACCAAACTGCAGGGGGTCGGTTCCCGAGGCTGCCGCATTAGCCAGCTCATGATCATTATTCGCCGCCAGCGCTCCGCCATATTTTTCCGGCCGGTTGAGCCCGGAATGGGAAAGATTGGTATTGACGACGCCGGGGCATAACACAGACACCCCGACACCATAGGGCTGCATATCCACTTTCAGGGCTTCGGCCAATCCGATAAGACCATATTTGCACATGTTGTACATGCCCTGCCCGCGGCTTGGCTCATAGACTCTCAAACCACTGATGGAACTGGTAATGACTACATGGGCATTGTCAGGATTTTCCAGCAGATGGGGCAGGCAGGCCTGAACGACATAGGCAACCCCTTTCATATTCACGTCAATTACCCAGTCCCAATCCGAAACACTGGCATTTTCAAGAGGCCCCATATTGCCGGCAACACCGGCATTGGCGCAGACGATATTAATGGCACCAAAAAATCTTTTGGCATCATTTACTGCCTCACACACAGCGTCCCTGTCGGCAACATCCAGGGGATAAATTCTTACTTGCGCGCCAAGAGATTCCAGTTCTTCCCGCACCAATTCAAGCTTGGCCTGGTCAATATCAGCAAGGGCAAGAGACATACCTCGTTCGGCAAAAGCTTTCGCCATACCAAGACCAATTCCGGATCCGCCTCCGGTAATAAAAGCAATTTTCTCAGCAAAAGTTTTTATAGTATTTCCCCCGCTTATTCAGCGATCAAATTTCGTCAAAGTACAGTTAAAAAATTAGCCAGGATTGAAGTAGAGCGTTTTTAATCAAGGTGTCTTCCTACCTATCCACTTATATCAATAAAAATTGAGCCACTCGATCGATTAGCCAGTAGGATGATGGTATACCAATAACATAGGCCGCAATAAGATCCATACGTTGACGTGTCATTAAATCTTTTATGGCATATTCATTCAAAGTTAAATTCTTTGTGACTCGTCTAATAGCAAAAAACAAAATGCTTACCAGAAAAATAAATGCAAGCTGCCCTGCTTCTACCCCAAGATTAAAAAACAACAGGGAAATAACTATTTCATTCTGCACCAGACCAATCTCACCGAGAGCACTGGCAAAACCCAATCCATGCAATAAGCCAAAACCAAATGAAATGATAATGGGATAATGATAAGTCAGGCTATCAGTGTGTTCCCGACTAATTTCAAAGGCCAGAAAAACAATGGAAAGAGCGATAACAGCTTCTACCGGAACGATGGGAATACTAATCAACCCAAGTGAGGACAATGACAAGGTAATGGAATGGGCAATGGTAAATCCTGTCACCGTCCACAGTATTCTTTTCAGGGTAGCGGCAATAATCAGCAGCCCCAATACAAATAATAAATGATCCAGTCCGCCAATAATGTGCTCAACACCCAGAGCAAGATACTCCAAAGCAATATTTCCCCTTGTGGCCTTGACCGGAATATTCCAGTCAGGACTTGTCGGCGTTAACATGGCAGTTATATTGTCACCTGCCAAAGTCGTCAGGCGATAAAAAGTCGCCAACGATGGATTATAAAAGGGATAGTCCAGCGTGATCAGGTTGCCTGCAAGCGACAAATCACAGAGTACTGTGCCATTGCTCCCCTCAGGGCGGCTTACCCTGTTTTGTTCCATGCAACCGACTGGCCAGGCAAGCGCGGGTTGATTATTGGCTTCAACAGTATCCGGTACCCTGATGGAAAACTGGTAAGCGGCAGGGAGTTGTTCAGTGATAGTGACCACTACTGGTCGTGCATCATGGGCAAACAGCGCAGGTGCGAAAAGTGCAAGCGCCAGCAGGAAAGTCGAAAAAAACCTCAGCTTCATTGTCACTGGCCCGCCTGCAAGTCCAGCCTGACCTCATAGGCATCAATAACCTGTTGCTCGGCCTCTCTGCGATTTTGCAGCACAGACTCAAAGCGCCAGTCATCCAGCACCCGCTCTCTTATTTCTTCGAATGCTGGAATATAGGGGTCTGTTTTGCTGCGCAGCATCACCAGATGAAAACCATAGCGGGATTCAAAAGGGCCGGCCCAATCCTGATCAGAGGGAGCCAAAGTATCAAGCCGGGCGACAAAGTCTTCAGTGAAATTATTCACGACAAAATCACGGGTACGTTCTACATAATTTTGCAGAAAGGGATAACGGTCGCCGTACTGCGAAGCATCATTAAAGGCAATATCGCCAATGTTCGCGCTGTTTAACAAACTCAAGGCATCCTGTTGCGCCTGTTCCTGGCCACGCTCACCGGCGTCAAAGAATATATGGGTGAAGGTATAGACCGCATCTATCTGATAATCGCTTCTCCTTTCATCAAACCAGGAGGCTATTACAGCATCATCGGGAACCAGCGACTGGTTCACCATATTTTCCAGCAGAAACTCTACTTTTTGTACCAGACGCTGGCGAATAATATAGTCTCCCTGATCCATCCCCAGGGCCAAGGCTTCCCGGTAAAGGGCTTCTTCGCGCACAAAGTCATCAATCAGTTTTTCCAGGTCAGATTCGCTCATGGCATCAAGCTGTTCACTGAATAATTCCGGTTGAAAGGCCTGCGCTCTGAACTGCATAAAATTTAACAGGGCAAGCCTGTCTACCGGAATAACCTTTTCAAGGTTTTCAATATCCGACACAGCTGGTGCTGACCATTGGTAGCCTGCAAAAATAAGTATTCCTGCGACCAAAAAATGCAGCAGGGGCTGCTTGATAAGTTTTGCCATAAGTATTTGAAATTGAAGAATTGAAAAAATACTATACCAGTTGTTTAGTTAACAAAGTTTAACAGTGGTGTTTTTTTAATAACAGCACACATCTGATGACCTCGCTACCTGTCACGATAAATAAAAAGCAAAAAACAAAGAGACCTATACAAAAACCCAAAAAGTTAAAACCCGGACAATTCTCTTTGTGACGAAAACGCATAAAAGGAAATTATTCATGATTAGCCAATTAAATATTGCTAGAGCCATGCTTGTGTTCGGTTTTTGTTATGGCTTGACCAGCCTGCTGGCAACCTTTACCCATATCGGGGATCCGGCATATCTTGTACAAAGTGATTTTGGTGGCGGCCAGGCCCATTCCTGGTATCACGCGCTACGCGAAGCCTGCGGGGATATCGCTACCATCGTAATAGTGCTTTACCTGTTTTTTGCCAACGAGAAAGTCCGCCAGCCTCTGACCTGGTGGATAAGTCTGGTGTTGTTGCTGGGTTATTACCTTCCTTACTGGATTGGCATGCCCTTTATGGCTGAACTTGGAGCACCGAGTCTGCAGGCTGAGATAAACCATATAGTGCAGGCTTTTTTCGCTCTTGCCGGACTGTTCTGTGCACGCAAGGCCTTCTTTCATGATTCTGATGCTATTGTTTCATAAAAAATTAACTGTCTGACGGGGAATATATAGATGTACCTGAAGTTGCTAAAAAATAATGTGAAGCAAGGAATCCTTAACCTGCACTTACCCGATGGAAGCCATCACCGCTTTGGACAATCCGGCATTGAAGCTGACTGGTTTATTCGCAATGAGAAGGCAATCAAACGGATAGCAAGAGACTGGGAATTTGAACTCGGTCAGACCTATATGGAGGGTGGCTGGGACACAGGTGACCAGGATCTGCGTATTCTTCTTGGTTTACTGCGCACCAATTTTTCGCCAAAAGGCGTCATCAAGTGGTATACGCCACTGGTCAAGTTGTACCAGCAGTTCAACCATATCACCCGCAGTTATCGCAATATTGCCCACCATTATGATACCGAAGAAACCATTTTCCGCATGTTTCTGGATAAGGAAATGTATTATTCCTGCGCCTATTTTCGCGACCAGAACGACAGTATTGAACAGGCACAACTTAACAAGGCCAGGCACATCGCCAGTAAATTATTGCTCAAACCAGGCATGACAGTTCTCGATATTGGCTGTGGCTGGGGCAGTCTGGCCTTTCACCTGGCCAGTCATCATGATGTCCATGTTACGGGCATCACCCTGTCAAAGGAACAACTGCGGGTTGCCACGGATGAAGCACAAGCCCGTGGTCTTTCTGACAAAACCACATTCCTGTTATCCGATTACCGCGAGCATCAGGGAAAATATGATCGAATACTCAGCGTTGGCATGTTGGAACATGTCAGTGTTGCTGCGCTACCGGTCTATTTCAGCCGCGTTAATGACATGCTTGATGACAAGGGGGCCGCGCTCATTCATACCATTGGCAATAAAACCGTTCCCCTGGAAACCAATCCCTGGATCAATCGTTATATTTTCCCCGGTGGCAGAATCCCCAGTCTTTCAGAAACCGCCATCGGCATTGAAAAAAGTCGCTTGATGCTGACCGACGTGGAAATCTGGCGCATGCATTATGCCTGGACGCTAAGAGCATGGCTGGAGCGGTTTGAGGCACATAAGGATGAAATAGTGGGGCTCAAGGATGAGTCTTTTTACCGTATGTGGGAATTCTATCTGGCGGTTTGTGATATGAGTTTTGAATTTGCCAATTTAGTGGTATTCCAGTGTCAGCTGGCGAAACAGCATGGGGTCGTACCGATAACCCGGGATTATCTTTATCAGGAACACTCCAAATAGCAAATTACATCCTCTCGCTATACACTTTAGTCACAATAGTTATCTGGAATCATGGAGATTTAAAAACGTGCGTTGTCCCAAATGTTACGCCGACATGAAAGAGCAAAAAGTACTCACCCAATCAGGCGAAGTCATGATTGATAAATGTGAGCGTTGTGCCGGCCTTTGGTTTGATCAGGGAGAAGCGGTAAAGGTCAAGGATGAATGGAACTCCGTTACCCTGGATGATGGCGATGCCTATCTCGGTCAGATTTATAATGAAATCACTAAAATTGATTGCCCGCGTTGCGACAAAACCATGGAGTCGGTGAATGATCCCAAACAGCCTCACATCCAGTATGAGGTATGTCAGGAACATGGGGTCTTCATGGATGCCGGAGAATTTACCGACTTTCGCGAACTCACACTCAAGGAAGCATTCGACCATATTCTTGATATCTATAGAAAAGGCAATAGTACCCGAGCTGATCAGGACTAAGCCGGGCTGAACAACTGACAATTGATTCTGGCGCCGAAACTGACTTTTATCTATTTTCTTTTAATTCTTCGTCCTGTTTCCCGTTTTCCCATTCAATACCTTCCAACCCCTTGCTCTTCCATTTTTTGGCCAGAAAGGCGATGATTAGCTTCCTTTATATTTACCCATCCGATAAATAAACCAATAAAAAAAGTAAGGTTAAATTGAATAACTAGTCTTGTTGATTGCGGAGTCTGAACGATGAGCGAAAAGAAAAGCCCTTTTCCCATGCCAAGCGAAATAGAAGATGCCCCGGGCGCTGAGAACTGGGCTGAAATGTACCCCTACTACACCCATGTGCAACCGGAGGATGATGAACGTTTCTGGTTCTATAACTCCATGCATTTCTCCGAGCCCATGTCAGCCTTTGACATGATTACTGCCGAGTCCGCCTATCATGCCATGGGCGCTTTTGTGAATCGGGTCTTTGCCTTCCCTACCGGCAAAGGGGTTGACTATCGCTGCATCAATGGACGCATCTATATTACGGCCAATACCGCTACCGACCCGGAAGAAATTCAACATCGACTGAGCATTTTCCAGGAACGGGCTGGGCACTATTACGAAAACTGGAATGAAATCTATGGCCAATGGGAAAAACGTATGGGCCAGCTCATCAAGGATATGAATGCCATAGAAATCCCCGAGCTACCAGAATTTGAAGATGAAGCAGTGGTCAAGGAAGCCAAAGGGATTTCCCAGAATCACTACCTGCGCGAAACCTACAACGACGTGCTGGAAAAATATTCCATCATGTGGAACCACCATTTCGAAATGTTGATGTTGGGATACGGGGCTTACGTTGTTTTTTTCCAGTTCTGCAAACAGGCCTTTCCTGAAATTACCGATCAAACAGTAGCGCGCATGGTCGCCGGTATCGATGTACTCATGTTCCGGCCCGATGACGAACTCAAGAAACTGGCCAAACTGGCGGTAAAACTGGGTATCGATGAGGTCTTTACTACTGACGGCAATCCGGATGTCATCCTGCCTGCGGTAAAAGCAAAGGGCGACGCCGGTAAAGAGTGGCTTGATGCCCTTGCTGAATCAAGAGACCCCTGGTTCAACATCAGTATTGGGGATGGCTTCTATCATTTTGAGCGCAGCTGGAATGATGACCTGACAGTACCACTGTCCGCCCTGCCACACTATATTGAACTGGTAAAACAGGGTGATAACCTGGAACGTCCAACCGAACAGTTAAAAGCAGAGCGCGAACGCATCATTACTGAATACCGTGATCTTTTAAACACTGATGAGGAAAGAGCAGCTTTCGACCAGATGCTGGGAGTAAGCCATCTGGTGTTTCCCTATGTGGAAGATCACAAGTTCTACTGTGAGCACTGGTTGACCACCAGCTTTTTCAACAAGATCCGTGAATTCGGTGATTTACTTGCCATGCATGGCATTATTGAAAAAAGCGACGATATCTTCCATATGCATCATACCGAGGTTAACCTCACTCTAGGCAACCTGATGAACAGCTGGGCTGCTGGCTCCAGACCGGTCAATCAGGGTTACTGGCCCCCCATCATTACCGAACGCCGCCGCATGCTTGAAGTATTGAAGGAGTGGCAGGCACCACCCGCCATCGGGCCAATGCCGGACAATATTGAAGACCCTGCCCTGCAGATGCTCTGGGGTATCACGAAAGAAACCCTGAATAACTGGGCGGCACCTGCGATACAGAACGAAAATGAAATAATTGGCTATGCAGCCTCCCCCGGTGTTGTCGAGGGCGTTGCTCGAGTTCTGCGCAGTATCAATGAATTCGGCTCAATCAACGAAGGCGATATTCTGGTATGTCCCATTACCCACCCCAGCTGGAGCCCGCTGTTCAGCAAAATCAGTGCAGCCGTATCAGATATAGGCGGCACCATGTCCCACATGGCAATTGTCGCCAGGGAATACGGCATGCCAGCGGTAGTAGGCACCGGATCAGCCACCAAGCGCATTAAGGACGGTCAAAAAATCAGAGTTGATGGGGATACTGGTACAGTCACTATTCTTGACAGTTAAACCTGTCGTCAAATTTGTTGCCTTTAAGCACTCATGTATGAAGCGTCTGTGGTAAATTACGCAGAGCTTCATGCATGTTTCGTCAGCAGTGTCTGAAGCTGCGGATCAAACTCAGCTTAACTGCGGATTGAGAGTCAGACGCATACCAATAATCAATAGTTAACCTGATGATTTTCAGTGAATCTTTCATTAAATAAGGCGTTGCATGGACGCAATTGAGAAATAAGCACGACAGGTAAATCTGGCCTCTGAGACAACACCCATGAACCAAGTCCATAGTGAGGAAAACGAAAAAAATATAGTTTTCATCATCGATGACCAGGCTACCAGCCGCATCATAATGGAGAGCATTGCCAGGACCATTGATGAGCAGATTTAGGTCATGTCCTTCGATAATGCGATTTCCGCACTGCAAGCCCCGGAAACAAGCAAACCTGATCTGATTTTAACCGACTATCAAATGCCGGCCATGGATGGCGTACAATTTATAGAGAAAGTTCGTGCTGCCGGCCAATTCAACGATATCCCCATCATCATAACCGCACTGGAAGACAGGGAAGCACTGTATAACGCGCTGGAAGCAGGCGCCACAGACTTTCTTGTTAAACCGGTGGATATTCATGAGTGCCAGGTGCGTTGCCGAAACCTGCTGACCATGCAGCGGCAAAAGCTGATCATCAGCAATCATGCCCAGTCTCTGGAGCAAAAAGTCAGGGAGGCCACTGAGCAAGTACAGTTGCGCGAGCTTGAAACCCTGAACAGGCTCGCCAAAGCCGGTGAGTTCAAAGGCAAAATCACAGGCCGTAACCTCATGCGGATGGGAGAAATCTCTTATCTCATCGCGGAAAAAATTGGCCTTGATCCTGAACACAGGAAGAAGCTTAAGGTATCATCGACCATGCATGATATTGGCAAGATCGGGATACCAGACAATATTCTTTTGAAGCAGGGGCCTCTTGAAGATAACGAGTTTGAGATCATGAAGCGACACCCCCAGATCGGCTATGAGATTCTCAAGGACAGCAGCTCACCTTTTGTCCAAATGGGCGCTATCATTGCGCTTCATCACCACGAGAAATTTGACGGCAGCGGATATCCGAGAGGCCTTCAAGGCAATGAAATTTCCATAGAGGCACGCATTGCCATGGTGGCAGACGTGTTTGATGCACTTATTTCCGAACGGCCCTACAAGGAAGCCTGGTCAATAGAATCTGCCTTTAGCTATATAGAAAATGGTAGAGGCAAACACTTTGATCCAGAATGTGTAGATGCCTTTTTTGACCAGAAAGCACTAATAATAAAACTTATTGAAGACAACCTAGATAATTAAAACAAGGACCATCCAGGGAATCTGGAGTCTATGCCGGTTTCAAGCAACCAAACGTCAACAAAGCGATTTTCGACGGACCGTGAACAGGCTGTCGTCAGGTTAATCAACTGCTTGATCGTTGTTGTATACGCCGCTTTTTGTTACCTCAACGAAGTCCTGCCCAAAACTGTTCTTTTAATCTATCTCTACGCCATTCCCTTTTCTTTAGTCATCCTTTTCTGGTGCATCAGGTATCCAGGAGCCAACCGGACTCGCCGCATCATCGGCATGCTCGCGGATCTCGGTACTACCACTGCCGCTATGAGTATTTCAGGCGAGGCCTCCAGCCCACTATTCCTGATTTATCTATGGACCACAGTGGGCAACGGCTTTCGTTACGGAGAAAAGTACCTTTATCTGAGCATGTGTTTGAGCATTATCGGCTTCAGCATTGTGCTCTTACTAAGTCCCTACTGGTCCCAACATCTGTATTTTGCTGGCGGGCTGTTAATGTCATTGTCCGTTTTACCCATCTACATTGCAGCTTTACTGAGAAGGTTGCAGGCAGCAACAGATGAAGCCAGAAAAGCCAGCCTGGCCAAGAGTCAATTTCTGGCTACCATGAGCCATGAATTAAGAACCCCCTTGAATGGTGTTGTCGGGATGAGTGATATGCTCCATGCCACTGAGATGACCGATGAACAACGGGGATTTGTAAACACTATCCAGTCATCTTCCAAAACACTGCTGGCCCTGATTGAAAATATTCTCGATTTCTCAAAAATTGAGGCCGGTAAAACCGAGCTTGAAGATGTTCAACTTCAGCAATCAATTGCGAATTGAAGCAGGGCCTGGGATAGGGTTTCAGATATTTCCAGACAATGCCTTTGTCAGGCTCAATGTCTATTTTGATCTGGCTGAATGTATCCAGGGAAACATTCTTGCTATAGGTAATATTACTCATAAACCTGTTCCAGAAACGTTAATGACAGTTGATATCAACGTGCAATCATGGCGTTTCAAAATGATGCATTTTCCGGAAATGTTTTAACAACAAACAGTTTCTACAGCGACGTCTGCCTTCCCAATAAAAACTTTCTTTTTCAAAATCTAAAAGAATTTTTTATCAGGGGAAATTACTATAATAGAAAGTTTCCCGGAAGGATAGTTATTGAATGATCTTGTAATGAACCAAATTTCATACCGCAAGATATTGTGTTTATGCTGAGGCAAAAGCACAATGCGCCTTTACCCTTACGAATAAACAGGTGAAAGCCACTATAAACCCGGGAGGGCTATTAAATTTTTTGTTTAATAGAGGTAACTTTGTTCTAATGTAGACAATATTATTTGGTTCTTTTTCGACTGAAGCAAATTCCATTTACATCCAGAAAAAATATAAAAAAGATGACACAAGATACTCAGAATTCCATTCTTTGGTTTAAGGACCTATCCCTTGCCGACCGCCCTCTCGTTGGCGGCAAAGGCGGCAGCCTGGGCGAATTATGTAGTGCCGGTATCAACGTACCGAATGGTTATGTGATTACTACCGAGGCGTTTAAAGCCTATCTGGACATCATTGATGCGGAATATGGTATTCGCCAAAAAATAGTTGCGCTGGATCCAGATGATGTGACGACACTGAACAGCGTCACCAGTGACATGCGCGCCCTGGTAGAAAAATCTCCACCACCGGAATCCCTGGCTCAAGTCATTACTGATGCCTATCGCGGCCTAGGTGATAATATCCCGGTAGCCGTTCGTTCCAGCGCGACCAGTGAAGACAGTGAAGAGGCCAGTTTTGCCGGACTACAGGACACCTACTTATGGCAAAAAGGCGAAGCGCAACTGCTGGATGCCGTGCGCCGCTGCTGGGCCAGTCTTTACAACCCCGAGTCTGTTGCCTATCGCCTGCGGCTTAATATTCCCGAGGAAGATCTGGCCATGGCCGTCGTCGTGCAGACCATGGTGAACTCGCGTTGCTCTGGAGTCATGTTTACCCGCAGCCCCACCAGCGGAGACAAATCTGTTGTTACGATTGAAGGCAGTTGGGGACTGGGTTCCAGCATCGTCAGCGGCGAGGTAACTCCGGACAAATTTGTGGTCAACAAGATCACCAGTGAAATTACCGGCAAAAATATTGCACCCAAGGCTATCGAGCACCTTCCTGATGAGAAAGGCGGTATTATTGAAAGGCCAGTGGAGGAAGAACGCCAGGTGATTTCCTGTCTCAGTAATGAGGAAATCAGGGAGCTGACTGAAATCGCCCGTCGCGTGGAAAAACACTATGGCTGCGCTCAGGATATTGAATGGGCTATATCCCATGACAGCGCCGGTAATGAAAATAACAGTGTATTGCTACTCCAGAGTCGTCCGGAAACCGTTTGGGCAACAAAAGACAAGGCACCTGTGGCCAAACCTGCAGCTAAAGCCTACGACCATATTTTCAACGTAATGGGTTCCCAATTAATCAAGGACAATAAAAGTAAATGAGTTTAAGTCACAAAGATGTACAGGAAATTCTGCGCTTACTGGAAGAAACTGATTACAGGGAATTGACTCTGGAAACCGAGCACTTCACCCTTAAATTACAGCAGGATGAAGAAGGCTGGACGCAGCAAATGAACACCGTGGCAAGCGACAAGTCGGCAGTCACCAGCACTGTTGCAAGCATCGACGGGAACGCCACCATTGAAACGGCTGCCACTGAAGAAGGTCTGCTGGATATTCGTGCGCCCATGGTAGGCACTTTCTACAATGCGCCGAAACCCGGCGCCGATCCCTTCGTCGAAATTGGTTCCAATGTTAATGAGGACAGTGTCATTGCCATCATTGAAGTGATGAAACTGATGAACTCTATTCCTGCCGGTCTCAACGGTGAGATCGTTGAAATTCTTGTTACAGATGCGCAGTTTGTTGAAAAAGGGCAACTGTTAATGCGAGTCAGACCCTCTTGATGGCTGCCGTGAACTCGATTAACCGTTTACTCATAGCGAACCGCGGTGAAATTGCGGTTCGTATAATTCGAACCTGTCAGACTCTGGGTATTGAAACTGTGCTGGCGGCATCGGCAGCTGACCTGGATTCTGTCCCTGCCCGTATGGCAGATCAGGTAATCAAAATTGGTCCACCTCCTTCCCTGCAAAGTTATCTGAATGTAAACGCTGTGCTACAGGCAGCATTGCAGACCGGGGCTGATGCTATTCATCCGGGCTATGGCTTTCTTTCGGAAAATGCTGCGCTTGCCCAGGCCTGCGCAGACAATAACATTATTTTTATTGGGCCAACCGTAGCCCAGCTCAATGCTATTGGTGACAAACTCAAAGCGCGTGAAAATGCTGTAGCGGCCAATCTGCCTATCGTTCCCGGCGGTTCGGTGAATACCCCCCAGGAAGCGGAGCCACTGGCGGCTGAAATTGGTTATCCAGTACTTATCAAAGCCGTAGGCGGCGGCGGTGGTCGTGGAATGCAGGTAGTTCATAATGTGGCTGATCTGGCAAAAACCATGACCCTGGCGCGCGCAGAAGCGGAAAATGCCTTCAATGATGATCGCATCTATCTGGAATGCTTCGTCGCCAGTGGTCGACATGTGGAAGTTCAGGTACTGGGCGATGGCAAGCAGGTCATCCATCTCGGCACCCGTGACTGCTCGATCCAACGACGCTATCAGAAGCTGGTGGAAGAAGCACCGGCCCCCTGTCTTAATGATGACTTGCGCGAAGAAATGCAAAGTGCTGCTGTAGCGTTTGCTCAACACCTCGACTATCAGGGCGCCGGAACCGTCGAATTTCTGGTCGATGTCGAGCGTAACAGTTTTTATTTTCTGGAAATGAATGCACGCATCCAGGTGGAGCATCCGGTTACTGAGGCTATTACGGGCCTCGATCTTGTTGCCCAACAAATACGCGTCGCCGAAGGTCGACCTCTGGGCATGAGCCAAAGTGATATTATTTTCAATGGTCATGCTATTGAGTGTCGAATCAACGCTGAAGACTGCCAGAATGATTTCCAGCCCAGCCCTGGCAAAGTAATCAGAGCACAATTCCCTGCGGGGCCCGGTATCAGAATAGACACACATATAGAAAGCGGTGTCACGGTACCACCTTATTATGATTCCCTGCTTGGTAAGCTGATTGTCTGGGGCGAGGATCGCACCGAAGCGATAGTACGCCTGCAACATGCGCTGGCGCTATGTCATCTTGAAGGGGTTGAAAGCAACATTGTTTTACATCAGGCCATTCTGGCAACCGGGGAATTTATAGAAGGCGGTGTGGATACGCGTTTTTTAAAGCAAATGCTGGACACCACCCCTGCAGGAGAACTTGCCAATGGCTGATATAAAACTGGTGGATGTCAGTATCCGCGATGGCAACCAATGCATGTGGAGCATGACCGGAATGGGCACGCACCAGATGATGCAGGCGGCGCCGCTGATGGAACGGGTTGGCTTTCGTGCCATCGACTTTACTTCCAGTACCCATATGGCGGTCGGCGTGCGCTATCACCAGGATGATCCGTGGCAACGTATACGTCTGATGCACCAGGCCCTGCCCAATGTACCGCTACAATTTATTTCTACCGGTTTTCGTTTTATCTCCTGGGAAACTGCCGATCATGATTTCATGCGGCTGGCCTACAGAACCCTGATGAAAAACGGTATCGGCCGCTTTGTCCTGCTTGATCCCATGCATGACATGGATGCCCTGATGCAGGTTGCCCGCATTGTGAAAGAGGAAGGCGATGCCGAAAACATGGCGGCGCTGACCTATACCCTGAGCGATGTCCACGATGATGCCTTTTATGCCAACTGCGCCAGACAGATTGCGGCATCCGGTGACTTTGACCTGCTCTATATCAAGGATCCTTCAGGTCTGCTGACATCGGAGAGAGCGCGTACCCTGATTCCGGCCGTGAAAAAGGAAATCGGTAGTCTGCCGCTGGAGCTTCACTCCCATTGCACCATTGGCCTGTCCCAGTTCAACTACATGGTGGGCGCCGAGCTGGGTATTAATGCGCTGCATGTGGCGATCGGCCCGCTGGCCCATGGCTCTTCATTACCCTGCGCTACACAAACTATTGCCAATCTGAAAACCCACGGCCACACTGTGGATGTTAATGAAACCGCGCTAAAACAACTGGAAGACTACTACTTTGGCCTGGCAAAAGCCGAAGGCCTGGCGGTCGGTAAACCTCAGGCCTACGATGCCTCCTACCTGCGCCACCAGGTAGCCGGCGGCGTATTGACCACCACCCGCAGACAACTGGCTGAGTTAAAGCTGGAGCACAAGTTTGATGAGGTTATGGCGGAAGTTGAACGAGTCCGGGCAGAACTGGGCTCCCCCATTATGGTTACCCCATTTCCCCAGATCGTTACTACCCAGGCCATGTTCAATGTTATGGGTGACGGCCGCTATGAACAGATACCGGATCAGGCAATACGATATGTATTGGGACGTTTTGGACGCCCCACGGCACCAGTGGATCAAAATGTGCTGGACCGGATCATGTCTCTGCCACGCACCAAAGAAATAGAAAAAGAACCGATCACCATGACCCTGAAGGACAGACGCAAGCAGTTTTCAAAGCGCATGTCTGATGAAGAGTTCTTATTGCGCGCAGTAATGCCGGTAGATCAGGTGGATGCCATGCGTACCCGCTCACCTGATGAGCTCCACTACAACCCGGCCATTTCACCAGTGCTGCAGCTATTGAAAGGACTGCATCACGCTAAAGGAAAAAAATCACCAGCGAATTTTTCTGTCAGTCAGAAAAACTTCAAACTAACATTAAACCGGTAAGCCAATGAAAATTTTCATCACGTCCATACTATTGTTATTCGGGCTGCCAGCATCACTACAGGCTCAAAGTGATGCCGAAGTTGAAGCTGCAGCAGTATTCGAACAGTTCCTTGATGCCATGACCAATACTGACATGGAAGTTGTTACCAGTCTGTTTTCTGAAGATGCCCTGTTCTGGGGAACCGGATCGCAATCACTGGTAACCGATCCGGCAGGAGTCGCCTTATATTTTGAACCGGTTGGACGCAACCCACCGGGGCAGACTGTTGCCCGCGCCCGGGACTATGAGAGTGTCGAGATAGGCAACAATCTGGTGGCCATTTCAGGCATGTGGGAAGTGGTTCCGAGCGGTCAGAGTGAAGGCACGCCGCTGCGGGTAAGCATGGTGCTTGCCCTGCGCAACGGCACCTGGAAAATTATCCAGTTTCATAATTCCGCGGTTCCCCAATAAGGGAAGCCGGTAATAATGTTGTTAGTCGGCGACTGCTTCTATTCTTAACAGAACCCCGTCATCTTCATCGGTAAGCAGGTAAAGCCTGCCGTCAGGTCCCTGTTTTACATCACGAATGCGCTGTCTCAGATCCGAAAGTAGTGATTCGCGGCGAATTTCTTCCATGTTTTCATTGAATTTAATGCGGTGCAGCTGCCCGGTACCAGGGATCTGCCCTTCCTGCATACCACCTACAAACAGATCACCCTGCCAGCGCGGAAACTCATCGCCCGTGTAAAAGGTCAGCCCGGTGACCGAGATACCCGGCATCCAGAACGCCATGGGGTTACGTGCGCCCTCCATCTGGAAATTTTCACTATGCCAGCCGCCACCATAAGAGATGCCAAAACTGACCAGAGGCCAACCGTAATTGCCACCAGGCACAACGAGATTCACTTCATCGCCACCGTTGGGGCCCATCTCGGTATTCCAGATATCCCCGGTCTCCTGATTAAGCGTCATGCCGGTAGGCGTGCGATGGCCATAACTGAAAATTTCCGGCAAGAACCCTTCGCGGCCGACAAAAGGATTGTCATCGGGTATATCGCCTTCGGGGGTGAAGCGCAGAATTTTGCCTTTATGGCTCATGGTTTCAAAACTGTCTGAATTGTCTGTTGTGACATAGACTCCGACGTACAACATGTCGTCCGCACCGAATAACAGGCGCACCCCGTTAGTGGTGCCTTCCTGGGCAACAAAGATATCCCGGGTATCCTGGATATTGCTGCCATCCCAGCGTCCCCGCGCAACCGCTATGGCTTCCTTGCCTGCCGGCAACTTCTTGTTATAACTCATATAGATATAAGGTTGATTGGCAAAATCGGGATGAATAGTGATATCCAGCAGACCCTTGTACTTACTCACCATGATGTCGGTGGGGGCGCCCTGTACCGGCTCTTCTATTAATTGGTCATTGATAATACGGCGAACACGTCCGACATTTTTTTCTGTCACCAGGGCGCTGCCATCAGGCAGCCAGGTAATACTCCAGGGGTGAATCAGACCTCGGGCAATAACTCTGACCCGAATATCAATACCCTCGGCGGTATCGTAATAAAAAGGCCCCGTGCCAACCGGATCAATATGCAAACCATCCGGACTGGCCGGCGCATTTTCAGCGGCCATAAGTCCGTGCTGAAATAGTATTGGAAATAATAGTGATATAAAAAGCGTGGCGGTGAAACGCCCGATAGTGGTGATTTTCATTCCCCTTTCCCCCAACCTGGTAACCAGGTTATTGAAGTGCCTGTATCTTTAACTGGTTTGGTATAACCCGAACAATTTTACACACTTCGGGCGCTCTGACCAGAGGCACAGGAAAGCTTGACCGAGATTGTCTGCGGGGTTGGCCAATTACAACGCGGCGCTGAAGAAATCAAAAAACAGGGTCATGATGACTGAGCAGATCACCAGCGTGAACAGCATCACCGAAGTGCCCTTTCGAAACCATACCGCCGGGGTAATGGCATAATCCAGATTGCCAGAATCCTTTGCCAATTTTTCACTGATAGTGACAATAAACACGTTGGCTGTGGAGCCCAGATGGGTACCATTACCTCCCATACCCACGCCAGCTGCCAGCGCCCACCAAAGCGGCGCCACATTAATCCCCTGTGTTTCCATGCCCAGAATGATGGGAATCATCGCTGCTGTAAAAGGAATATTATCTATCATGGCGGAAAGTACTGCCGCCAGCCACATCAGCATAATTGATGCGGTGAGCAAATCTTTCTGCACGAACGGCACAATGAACTGGCCAATGAATTGCAAAAACTGACTATGCTCAACGCCACCGATCAAAATAAACAGGGACATGAAAAACACCAGCAAGGTAATTTCCACTTCAGAAAAATAATCATCCATTTCTACATTACTGCCCAGGAATACCAGTGCGGTAAGTCCCAGTGCAGCCACAAACCAGGGTTCCCAGTGCAGATCATCATGGAGAATGAAACCCACCACCATCGCGGCAAGAATCCCCAAGGCAACTTTCCAGGTCCGGGGATCAGCAATTTCTTCCTTCTCATTGAATTCAGGCATGACCGGTTTCTCGGCAAGCTCTTTTCTGAATAGGTATTTGAGTAGAAACAGGGTGCCGACCCTAGCCACAAGAACAATAAAGCCCATATGCATGAAGAAGGTATTGAAATCGATATTGGCTGCGGAACCTATCATCAGATTCGGTGGGTCACCCACCAGAGTAGCCACACCACCGGTATCGGAGAGCAGGGCTGCGGCCAGCAGAAAAGGAATCGGGTTTACCCTGAGAGCCTGGCAAATCAGGATAATCAGTGGACCAAAGATAACAACCGTAGTGACATTATCCAGCAGCAGGGAAAGTACTGTAACCAGAGTTCCCATCATTACCAGGAGTAAAAACAGACGTCCCTTACTTAGCTCTGCAATGGTATAGGCAAGATACTGAAAGCCGCCGGTGGGAATCATGATGGAGACAATGGTCATCATGGCGCCAAGCAGAAAGACCACATTCCAGTCGATGGCTTCGATAGCCAGTTCGGGATTATAAAAGCCGTAAAACTGGCCGCACAAAACCATGGCACCAGCCCCTGCGAGGGCAAATTTGGCACGGTGAAAGCCATGCACTCCTTCGGTAAAAATACCAACAAAAGTAACTGCCAAAATAATTCCAGACGTCAGCATGGCATGATTCCACAGCAAAGGTTCCATTGCTCCCCTCCCAGGGTTCAACTTGGAAAGCGATGTAATATAAATCCGCGTCTTAAGGAATAGATAGCTGTATGTATTAATCGTTTCCGGAAATTTTAAAGGCTGAAATGCCCCATGACTTTCTATAAAATACCGAAAAGAATCTATCATCTGAAAAAAACCTTACCAGAACCTTACAGAAATCTTGCAAATGGTTCTTTGCAGTAACAATTTCATCAGTGAAATTATCTCTCCTTAATTCTGAAATTTTATTTTTAACCTGAAAGGCAATATTCATGCGACTGGATTCAATCAAGATCGGCGACAACCCACCGGAAGATATCAATGTCATTATTGAAGTACCAATTGGCGGACAGCCCATCAAGTACGAACTGGACAAGGAATCAGGCACCCTGGTGGTCGACCGTTTTCTTTATACGCCGATGACCTACCCGGGTAATTATGGCTTTGTGCCGCATACGCTTTCCGATGATGGCGATCCCATTGATGTGATGGTGTGTAATACCCGACCATTGATGCCAGGCTGTGTCATCAATGTGCGCCCGATAGGCGTGTTGATCATGGAAGATAATGCCGGCATGGATGAGAAGATTATTTCTGTGCCTTCACCCCATCTCACCAGGCGTTATGAAAACATCTATAATTATGAGGATCTGCCAGAAATTACCATGAACCAGATCGCGCACTTTTTTGAACACTACAAGGATCTGGAACCTGGCAAATGGGTAAAAATCGGGGATTGGCACGATGCCAATAAAGCCCGTGAACTGATTCAGGAAGCCATTGATCGCGCCAAATAATAATCAAGGTGTCACTTTACTAACCAGCAGATTATTCGTTCTCTGTTAGCTCCAGAGTTTCGCCGGCGACAGGTAATGTTTCGATGATTACCTGGCCGACACGCAGATCCTCAATATCCTGAATGGTCAGCCTAAAATTATCGATTTCGATGATATCACCAGGAGCAGGCATACGTTCCAGCTGATTCATTAACAGCCCTGACAAACTGTTGGCTTCTTCTTCGGTGGGTACTACCAGTCCCACGACCTTTTCTATATCGCCCAACGATGCCAGACCATCTGCCTGCCATTTACCTTCCTGCAGAAGCGTAATAGGCATGGTGGATTCCTCGGCGTCGGTTTCGTCCTCGATTTCACCGACAATCTCTTCCAGTAAATCTTCCAGGGTGATGATGCCAAGGAACTTGCCATATTCATCAATGACAAACGCCATATGGGCACGATTGCTACGCATATCCTCAAACAAGGTGGAGACCCGCTGGGATTCCGGCACCACCATCGGTTGTCGGCAAAAACGGCGCAGATCACTCCAGGGTTTTTCTTCACCATCAAGCATGGCTGAATAGAGATCATTGGTCAGCAACAGGCCAACTATTTCGTTATCCCTGCCGCCATCAACCACCGGAAACCTGGAATGTCCGCCGTCACGGATTTTTCGCAGGTTTTCATCTTCCGGGTCGGTAATATCCAGCAGATCCACAGAGTTAACCGGAATCATCACTCTGCCTATATGCCGCTGGTCGAATTCAAACAGGTTATTGAGCATATTGGCTTTGTCATATTCCAGTGCCCCATGTTCCTGAGAGGTCGCCACCATGCCCTTGAACTCGTCACTACTGAAAACTTCAGCATGGGTGGCTTCCTCCACACCAAAAAGCGCCAGCAATGAACCGGAAGACCAGTTCAGAATCCAGTTCAGCGGGTAAACCAGCATATAGGTGAAATGCAGCGGATAGGAGATCCACACCGAAACCACTTCAGCCTTGCGAATCGCAAAGGTTTTTGGCACCTGCTCTCCGATCACAATATGCAGCGAGGAGAAAATCAGGAAGCCGGTAATAAAAGCCGTGGTATGGAGAATGGAGTCGGGAACTCCGGCCCAGTGAAACATAGGTTCCAGCAATGCTGCTACGGCGGGCTCACCGACCCAACCCAGACCCAGGGAAGCCATGGTGATACCGAGCTGACAGGCCGCCAGATAGGCTTCCAGATGGGACTGTATTCTCACGGTCAGCTTGGCCGCGGAACTCCCGCTATTGGCCAGGGCTTCTATGCGAAAACCACGGGCTTTTACCAGGGCGAACTCGGCTGCCACAAAAAATCCATTGGCGATTAACAAAATTACGACGGCAATCAGACTACCTGATAGATTCACTTTTTATCCTGCTTTTGAGTTAAATTAGGTTACTTTGCCCCACCTCGTTGAAGGAGGGAGGCGTATTGTACATTTTACTACGTGATTTAATAGTAAATGTAGCATGCCAGCCCAAACAGACAAGGGGCATAACTGATTGAGCAGGCAGTGATTTTTCCAGTAACAGTGTCGATAGCGCTGCAATCACCGGGGTTTTCAGCTGTAATGAAAAAACTTAACGAACAAAGTATAGTACACGGCTGAATTTTCAGCTGGAAAAACCTGCGCAATGACTAATCAAATGAATGACAAACTTGCCCGAGTGAAGGGCTTTGTTTTCGATATGGATGGCACACTGATTCTTGGCGACAAGAAAAACAACAATATGGCGATGCTGCCCGGTGCCGCAGATTTTATCAATCTGCTTAAGGATAAAGGCATTCCCTATGTGGTGATGACCAATGGCACCGCACGCTCCCCTTCCGACTATGTGAGGGTGCTTAGCGATGCAGGCATTCCCATGAACGAAAACACCATGATGACCCCCAGCAGCGTGGCTGCTGACTATCTGGTCAAGCAAGGCTACAAACGCATCATGGTGCTGGGCTGTCCCGGTGTGTGGGAGCCTCTGGCTGATCTCGGCCTTGAGGTTGTGTTATCGAGTATTGAAAATCCTGGCCCGGTCGACGCCGTCTATATTGGCTGGTATCGCGAGTTTGGTTTTAAGGATATAGAGAATGCCTGGCTCGCAATCAAGGCTGGTGCAGAATTATATACCGCCTCCGATGTGCCTTTTTTTGCCACCGCCAACGGTCCCGGCATCGGCACTTCCTGCGCGCTGGCGGCGGCATTGAAACCCTTGACTGGCAAAGACGCCATCGTGCTTGGTAAACCTTCTTCCCATGCCATTGAAAGTGCGGCACGGCATTTGGGCCTGGAGGTAAGCGAGATCGCCGTTGTCGGTGATGACGCCGACCTTGAAGTCCCGATGGCAAAAAATAACGGTGCTCTTGCCATTTATGTGCATACCGGTACCGGCGGTCCCAATGCCTTTGATGACCGACCGCAGGCAACCTGGCCGGATATCTCCGTTACCAATGTGGGTGAACTGATGGCACTTTACCAGGACAGTGAATAAACCTGTCCCCAAGAATCCTCAACGAATAGTACTGGTTAACCCGACCAAGTACCTGGGCAATTTATTGTTGGCGGGCGGCCTGATGCAGGCCTATGCCCGCTACTGCCAGGATCAGGGCATTCAACTGAAAATTGTCATTGATGAAGGCTTTCTCGCACTTTGTGAAAACAGCTTTCCCGCTGACAGCCTGATCTTTTTCCCACGCAGGAAAATTAGTCAGTCTGGTCTGTTTAAAAAAATCTCCCTGTACCGTGCCTGTCTGAAGGAGATTCGTGCCTTCAAGCCGGACATTGCCTTCAATATCGAAGAAGATTCTGCCACCAACCATTTGACCCGACTTTCCGGGGCCGCCTATAAACTCGGTTGCAGCGCCACCCGCCATCGCAGTGGTTACGATGCGGTAATTCCGGTTCAGTTTGAAAACCGTGAACCTGCACGAAGCCATCGCTGGTATAGCTATTTTGATGTGTTCGACGCTCTCGGAATGCCGGAACCTGAAAAAACGTATTTGAAAATGAACCCTGGCACGCTTCCCGACACCCTGACAGGACAATTACGTGAGTGGGGCTGGAACCCTCAGTTAAAAACCATCGCCATTCATGCCGGTGCGACGAAGGACTATAAACGCTGGCCAGTCGACAGTATGGCTGTGCTGGTGGAAAAAATAATGGCTGCCGGTTTGCAGCCGGTGCTGCTGGGTGCAGGAAGTGTTGATGAAAATGCCAACCAGGAAATAGCGCGACAGTTGCAAACGGCGGGCATCGATTCCCTTCCCCTTGATCTGTGTAACAGACTGTCGCTGGTGGCACTGGGACAGTTCATGAATACCTGTGCCTTGATGGTAGGCAACGACAGCGGGCCTTTCCATCTGGGTTCCGCACTGGGCCTGCCTGGTTTAGTATTATTCGGCCCCACTAACGATGAAATCTGGGGGCCACTTGGTCAGCAAAGCAAGATTGTACGGGGAGACTTTAGCTGTGACCCGGCCTGTAACAAGGGTCATTGTTTGCACCAGCATCGTTGTATGAAAGACATTTCGCCAGATCATGTAATGAAAAAAATCCTGCTCTCAGTACAGACCTAATCCAACGCCGGGAAACGTCTCCGCGCTGGACCTGTTCATGGAAGCGGATGCCAGCGTCATCATCTTCTATACTGAAAACAGGCTGTTGCCTGACGAGCTGCCGGCCGCAGCATTGAGGCCTTTCGTGCTATACGAGCGGCTGGATATCGATCGCTATTCACTCCAGGTAATTTATCCTCCCCATGATGCCATGGTGGAAAGGAACATAGCGAACATAGCCCCGCCACGGAATGTGGAATCCCTGCTAAATCTCTAACAGTAGCACTGTCTATGTTTCTGCCTCTGTCCTGCCTGCTGTGCTTGATATAGGTCGAAATTAACTGTCTATAGATCAGAATGTGTACTCCTGTTTACTCTGAAATTTTTTTACCAAACAGATCACGTGGTCAGATTTATTGGCCATTTAAATCGGGCTTGCCTATCAGACTGACCACAACCGCTGCCAAACCGGACACCAGAAACGCTGGTAACAATACGTCCAGCGCATTCAAATAAGTAACACCAACATCCCACCCGGCTGCAGACAATAGTGGCGGCACTATAAACTTGAAAGCTATGCTAGAAAGAAATCCTGCCACCATCGCGCACTTGGCACCCAATGCCGTGAGTCTAGGCCAGCACAGGCTGAGTATCATGACCGGACAGAAGGTAGCAGCAATACCTGACCAGCCAAAAATAACAATCCAGAAGATTCCGTTTTCAAGATCATAAAGCAGAATGCCTATACCGATGCCAAAGGAAAGCAGAGCCAAAATCATTGTCACTTGCCAGCTCAGTTTCATCAAGGTGTCATCACTCATTTCCGGATGCCGGGTTTTTTGCCAGTAATCCCTGACTGCAGAGCTGGAAGCCAGCACCAGCAGGGAATCAATGGTGGACATGATGGCGGCCAGTACCATGGCGATATAGACGCCGGCAAAGAAAGGCAAAAGCAATGCCTGTGACATTACCGGAAGAATATTGTCTGAATCAAAGCCCAGATCAGCATCAGTGAACAAGGCCCTGCCTGTTATCCCCAGCAATACAGCACCGGTGTCAGCCAGAAAAGTCCAACATAGTGCGACAACTGCCCCTTTTTTTATTTGCTCTTCATTACGAATGGAAATAAAGCGTACAAAGACCTGTGGCGATCCGAGAAAACCAATGCCAATAGCGAGAAAACCAAGCGTCTGCATGACTGCAAGGGTGGTCCAGCCCTGCCCTGCGGTCAGAGTAAGGTGTGCAGAAAAATTATTATCAAGTGACGCCAGCAGGTTGGTAATACCACCAAGCTCCAGCAGCCCAACCAATGGTAACAGAACCAGACCGCACACCATCAACAGGCCCTGAAACACATCAGACCAGACCACGGCGATAAAACCGCCCTTGGTGATATAAAGCAGCACTACGAGAAACCCGATGGTGGCCCCCAGGTAATGATTGATATCAAGGAAGGCATTAAAAGCTTTGCCGGTAGCAAAGACCTGGGAACCGGCATAGATAGGCACAAAGACTATCAACGCGCCGGCGGCGATCAGGCGCAGCCAGTGTCCTTCGTCACGAAAACGTGATTCCAGATAATCAGGAATGGTGACGCTGTCATACTGATTTGTGAGTCGTTTGAAGGGCTTTGCCATCCATAGCCAGGCAATGCCCACACCCAGTAATTCACCCACGGCAATCCACAAGCCCTGCAGCCCCACCGCAAAACCGGTACCGGTAAGGCCAAGTAAGAGCCAGGCTGATTCGCCAGTAGCCCTGGCTGAAAAAGCCACATTAATAAAGCCGAGTTTTTTACCGCCCGCATAGTAGTCACGAATGTTATGCATGCGACGCGAGGCCAGGTAGCCAATTATCAGGAGTATGCTGCAGTAGAAAAATACAGCAGTAGATTTCCAGAACAGATCGTTGATAACCGTCTCCTTATTATTGTTGTTAGAAAGGACTGACTATCTTGGGGACAGGTAAGCGCCGATATCGGATAGCTCTTTATCACTTATTTCCGTCTTGCGAAAAGGCGGCATGATTTTCACCCCGTTGCGGACAAAGGTTGCCACCAAAGTCGGCGTCAGGTCGAGACGCTGTTCCAGCACTGAGGGTTTTTCACCCTTGTAGAGAAACTCCAGTGCTGCTGTTCCCGGATGTTTGCGAGCACCCGGGGCATGGCAAGGTGAACACCAGTGTTCGTAGACGGCTTTGCCATTAGCCGGGTCGCCGGACTGCGCCAGTGTTCCTGCACTTATCAATACACTGGCAAGCAGAATCAATGCCTTATACATTACTGCCTCCTTGATCGTCCCTGGCAGAGTTTGTATCGGCAATCCCCTTCCCCTCTTCATCACGAATATGTTTAGGCCAAATACCATAGCGACCCGCTGAAATAATGCCATTGGGGTCGATGGCATCCTTGAGACGTTGCTGCAAGCGCAGCAATGCATTGTCATTGAAAGAATAGGTAGCCGCACAATCATCCATAAAAGCGGTGTGGGTACGGTATTCTCCCCAGCCATTTTCTGCCGCCACTTTGACCAGTTCCCGAAAAATCTCGCGGGTCTTTTGGTTGGTATCGGTATCGCGGCTTACGGTGAAGCCAATCAGGATCGTGAAGGTACGTTGGTGATAGGAATAGGGAGGCACATTAAATACTGTATTGCCGCCCATATCACGTAAGACCCTACCCAGTACTTTATTGGCCTGCAGTACTGCCTCCCCGGTCATGGGCACTACGGGTGAGAAACCAAGATGACCGTTGGTCCCGGCCGGATTGAAGTTGGAGCGGTTACCCAGCTGGAATACAGACATGGAGGGTACGCCCAAATGGTTTTCGTCTGAAGTCTGCATCAGCTCTTCATAGGGCATGGGAAATTGAAGCGCTTCCTGATCCTGAAAAGACACACCCTCAATATGAGCAAATTGTTTTTTCACATATTCCCAGGAGCTATCCACGATTTCCTGTGGCCCGTAAAACTTGAAGGAAGAACTCCAGAACGGCGTGTTGTTGCTTTGCGCAAATTCATCAAGGATGCGAATATCTTCGGCGTTGGCGCGCTCATAGCGTTCCTGCATCTCCTGGTTTTGTCCCAGCACAAACTGCATTGGTGACTGCACGCCGGCATTGGTATTGAGAATACCGCTATACATCATCTTTGCCGTCACCCGTGTCAGCTCATGGACATCGTTGTAACCCATCACCTGCACCGAACCGGAACGGAAGGCTTCGGGCGCCGGATACAGCCAAAAGCCCATCTTGGTGACCACGCCAAAATTGGACTGGGCGAACAGCCCATCCAGCCAGGGCCCATAACCCCAGCGATACTGTTGCCAGGTTTCGGCATTGGGCATGGCCCCCATGCCGGTACGTACCAGATCACCATCGGCCAGCACCACTTCCATACCGCAGTGGGCCTCGAAATGATCACGATAGGGATTCACGGTATAACCCACGCCATGGTCCAGGGAATTGCCAATCAGGCTGCCCCAGCCGGGATCGGGACAGTCAATCCACAGATCGAGCCCCTTCTCCTGAATATAGTTATACAGGTCAAAATAGGACACGCCCGGTTCTACCAGAGCAAAGGCATTTTCCTCACTGACCTCTATAATCCGGTTCATGCGTTTCAAATCAAGCACCACGCTGCCATTGAGCACGGGCGCCGATCCGCCATAGCCCAGATTTTTACCGGTGGATACGGGATAAACAGGAATACGAAATTCGTTACAGAGTCGCATTAATGCCTGCACCTCTTCTGCAGACTGGGGCGCCAGGGCGATGGAGGGGATTTTTTCCTCTTCCTCGCCCCACAAGGGCGAGTAGGCATCCCGGTAGAGGTCGACATCCACTTCGTCAGTGAATACCCATTCACTGCCTATAGCGGCTTCAAACTGATTTACCGCTCTGTCAAAATCGTTCTGGCTGACACCAGGGGGGTATCTCATTGTAATTCCTTGTATTTATTGTCATAACTTTATTAAAACAACAACATGCCAGGCATGAGAGACCTGGAAATCCTGTAATGCATGCTATGTCTTCACTTCACTGATATTCTGAAAGTTATTGAGGAAGAAGGCTTTAATATACAGATAATACCGAGTTGAAAAAACCGCTATACCGGATTATTTCTTCGGCTTTCTAACATATTGATTTATAATAATAATATTACTATCGAATGAAACTAATCCGGTGTTTTCAGGTCTATATCAGTGCCATGAATTATCCCCCTAATATAGTTGATTTTAAGAATTCCTCTGCTGGCTTTTACCGAAGCATTTGCATGGTTTTTGCCTGTGGCTGGCTTAGCGCCTGCACCCCTGTGACCAGTGTTTCACCTGAGCATACGCAGATAAATATTGCTCGCACACAGTCCTTGGCAAATACATTTCCTGGGCGCTGTAGTTTTGAGCAGCGTATAGAAGACTGGTTTTTTGCCCACTTGCCTATTGAAGCAGAAATGTAATCAATGCCAATGAAAAGTACCAAATTAAAAGAAACCTGTATCACAAACCCGATACCAACCGGTAGAATCAAC
>Ga0255765_1001181_pt1 | contig 33049 bp, 28 predicted proteins | sample 041ome_8_FD_179965 | JGI IMG/M metagenome (GOLD analysis project Ga0255765, IMG submission 179965) | Coastal salt marsh microbial communities from the Groves Creek Marsh, Skidaway Island, Georgia - 041407BS metaG (version 2) | ecosystem: Environmental > Aquatic > Marine > Intertidal zone > Salt...
TATGGGGTTTTGACGGATCGAGTACACAACAAGCTACAGGTGATCAATCAGATTGTGTTTTGAATCCAGTAGCAACATTTAAAGATCCTCTTAGAGGTGGAGAAAATATACTTGTTATGTGTGAAGTTCTAAATGTTGACATGACTCCACATGCTTCTAACACAAGAGCAGCAGCCGCTGAGGCAGCTGAAAATTTTTCAGAATTCGAACCAATGTTTGGATTAGAACAAGAATATACATTTTATGAACAGTCTTATGATTCCTTAAAGTATGGACAACCACTAGGCTTTCCACCTTCAGGTTATCCTGCTCCACAGGGTGGGTACTACTGTGGTGTCGGGGCTGATGAAGTATATGGTAGAGATATTTCTGAAGAGCATGCAACTGCTTGTATGGAAGCAGGGTTAGAGATATCAGGCACCAATGCAGAAGTTATGCCTGGTCAGTGGGAGTTCCAGATTGGTCCTGTTGGCGCGCCAGCAATTGGAGATCAAATTTGGGTAGCAAGATGGTTACTCTACAGAATTGCTGAAGATTACAATATTTCAGCGACGTTAGATCCCAAACCTGTCAAAGGAGACTGGAATGGCGCTGGTATGCACACCAACTTCTCAACTAAACAAATGAGAGAAGAAGGCGGATTTGAGGCGATAGTTGCTGGTTGTGAAGCACTTGGTAAAAATGCTGAACTTCATGTTAAAAATTATGGTGCTGCAATTGAAGATAGGCTAACTGGCGCACATGAGACTCAAAAATATGACACCTTTTCATATGGAGTCAGTGATAGAGGAGCCTCTATCAGAATCCCATGGCAGGTCGAAGTTGATAAAAAAGGTTATTTAGAAGATAGAAGACCAAATGCTAATGCAGACCCTTATGTCATTGCAATGCTAATGATTGATACAGTTTGTTCCGCAGCTGCTAGCTAGAAGTTGAAAAAGCAATAATCTCTTCAATTTTTTGCTGAAAAGATCCTAAATTACTATTAAAAGAACTTAAAGCAGCGGATCGTCTCTCACCTGTATCTGAAGCAGTAAGACCCTCGAGCAATTCTTTGGTGTCTTCATAGATTAAGTTAACTAATACTTTTAATTCTTCATGATTAGAGACAAGGTTGGCATTTGATGTTGGTGGTCCTGGATCTGATACAGTTGCAACAAATTGTTCAGCATCAGAAATAAATTCTTTAAATTCTTGTTGGGCTTCTTGATATGAAGTGTCTTTATTATTCCAACGTTCATTAGTTTCAAGGACTTTCTTACCTAGTTCGGTAGATTGTATTTTCTCTGCTTGAATTTCTTCCAAATAAGTAATTACATTTTCAGGCAAGGTAGTTGTTGTAGTTGTTGTTGTAGTCTCATCAACAACTTCCTCCAAGGCACTCTCTTCGTCAGTATTTTGCTCAATATTAATTACTTCTAGGTTGTTGTTTGTAGTAACCCTGTTTATGAAGGTATAAGTAGTAGCAATCATTCCTATGAGAACGAGTGGGAGTATGAGCCTTCCAGGTTTTGGGTCTGAGTTAAAGTTTTCCATGACTATAGTTTATCAAATTGACCAGCAATATCAGCTTTTATTGAATCCCAATCAGCACCCTCTTTTTTTGTTAGGGTTAAAAAAGCAGGCCCAACAAAAATAGTATTTATCTCTGGAATGTTAATAAATAGACTACAAAGATCATCTTCTGTATCAGATGAAGACTGAATCACTGTACCTACTTCAAGATTGTGTGGAGTTTCTATTTTTATAGCATTAGGGTTGGGAGTTGTAATAAATTCCATATATATGGTTAGTTTAATCATTTAAATATTAATATATGACTGTATGAAGTATCAAAATCAAAAAATAAGCAATCTAAACTTAGGTTTTCAAGGCAGGAATTTTTATTCTATTTTTGGATTGTACTTATTTTCACTTGGTTCGTTAATTGGTGGATTTTCTTTTTATCTACTGCTGGAATCAACTGGTTTTGTTGATTCCAAAATAATTTCTTGGAACGGTCAAGGAATGTTTTGGTTCCTCATTTTATTTTTTTCGTCAATATTTTTACTCTTCATACCAGTAGAGTTCTTAAATGTATTCAAGTTATACAATTCACAGTTTAGAGATTTAGTTTCAAACATTTTATATGTAATTTTATTTTCATTATTTTCTCTAATATTTTTTCAGCTATTATTGAAAAGTGATACACGAATCTTTTTTGATTTAAAATCAATTACAAGAGCAATATCATTTGCAGGCTTTATTGCTGTTCCACTGGTTTTATTTGCTCAACACAGCTTGAGAGACAGAATACCCTTTATAGACCAAGCTTCTTATGCCATAACTCTATTTTTCTGGGTATTTGCTTCACAAGTTTTTTTATAAAATTACATTTTCTCTACAGGTTTAATTCCCAAACACGACATTACAAAATGTGAATATTTTATAAATAAACTAGTAAGAAAAATTTTTTGATTCTTTTCATGAATATCTTTTATATTTTTGAAATTCGAATCTTGATAAAAAGTGTTAAATACAGTACTTATTTCATATAAGTAGTTTGCAAGATGATGAGGTTCGCTATTTTTTAAGCTTAGATCAAAATAAAATTGAATGTTTGCAAGAGAAATAACTAATTTTCTGTCTAAAGAATTTAGTTGAACAGAAGGTTTTTTTATTATTTGCTTATCTTCCGTAAGTACTTCAAGTAATTTTTTAGCTCTGACCTGTGCATACTGGACATATATTCCCGTTTTTCCTGATACGCTTGTAAATTTTTCCAAATCAAACTTATAGTCAGTTTTTCTATTTGTAATCAAGTCACTAAAAGTTAGAACAGTATTTGTTAAACAATGGAGTTCTTTCCCTGATAAAGTGTTATTTATATTCTGTATGTAGCCATACGCTTGCTCATACATATCAACTAATTTTAAGTTTCCACCATCTCTAGTTTTTAATGGGTTACCATTAGCGTCATTTATAGTTCCGAAACCAATATGCAGATATTTTTTTGTTGGAAAATTAAAAAACTCTAAAGATTGAAATAATTGCTCAAAATGTAAGTTTTGTCTTGTATCTGTTACGTATAAGACCTTTTCATGATTAATTTTTTTATTTCTCAGGACTACTGTTGCTAGATCCGTAGTTATATATAAGTACGATCCATCAGATTTAGTAATGAGAATCCGTGGATCTGTTATCTGAGAACTAATATAGGCATCACCATCTTTTTCTATTTTGCCATTTTGCTCTAGTTTTTTTAACATGTCTGGAATAAGCTCATTTACAGTGCTCTCACCCCACCAATAATCAAAATCATGATTTAGTGTGGCTAAGGTTTCCTTAAGTGACCTTATTGTTAACTCACTAATCATTTTCCATTTAAAGTTAGTGTCTGGCTCCCCAGAAGATAATTTTTTATTAGTTTCTTGGGATTTCTGTTTAAAACTTTTATCAGTGCTGTATTTTTTTGAGGCTTTTGGGTATATTTCTTCTAACATGTCGATAGTAACCTTACCAAAGTCAATATTTTCTAATTCACAAAAAGTTATTATCTGGGCAACAGGCATCCCCCAATCACCAAGATGTATGTCACTTTTGATATTGTTACCGATGATTTTATTAATTAAGTAAACACTTCTTCCTATATTAAGCGGTCTTAGGTGTCCTACATGAAGAGGCTTACCAATGTTGGGCCCTCCATAATCAATAATAAGATTTTCTTTATATTCTCTTCTTATATTCTCTTCAATATTTTCTAAAAATGGAATCATAGATTCTGCATTAACTTGTATATTTATAAATAAATTTTTTGCATATTCAAAAACATCTACAAGAATTGAAGAGTTAAGTAGCTTAGATATATCGTCCTTAATTAAATCTATATTTGGATGATTCTGATACTTTACAAGGTTATTTATTTGATAGTCATAATCATCTAAATTTGAAATACGAATATCTAGAAGCTCATCAATATCATTCTCAATTAAAATTGCCTGTATCTCATCGACTATTGGTTTTAATAAATTCATATGTATTTTTAATGCTATCAGCTTACTTTTTAGAAATGAATTGTTTAATAATTAAATATAGAAACAATGAATTGTCAATGAAGTAACGCTTAAGTAATCTTTTTGGTTCTTGAATTAATCTTAAAAGCCATTCAAGTCCAAGATTTGCAATGAATTCTGGAGCTTTTACTTTTGTACCTGCCACCCATTCAAATACAGCACCTACTCCAACAAGATTAGATTTTATGGTGTATTTTTTATGAAGAAGATCTATAAATAATTCTTGTTTTGGAAAACCGAGAGATACCCAAATAATATCGGGCTCTTGCTTAATAATATCTTTTATTCCCATTTCTTTTGCAAGTTCATCAGGCGTACCTACGGGTGGTGAAAAACTTCCTTTTATGTTGATATCAGGAAACTTATTTTTCAATTCTATTTCTAATTTACTTAAAACTTTCTCATCGCTTCCAAAAAAATAATGACTAGTATTTTTACTGATTCCCTCACGAATTGTTGATAATAAAACATTGTAACCATCCACTCTTCGTTGCTTATTTTTATAGAGAATTGAGGATGACTTTGCAATAGGAAATCCATCTGAAGTTTTAATATCAAAAGAATTTATGATATTTCCAAGTTCTGGATTCTTGTAGCTTCGTACTACGGTATTTGTATTACAAATAGCTACCCTTAAAGAGTTGTCGTTAACCAAAGCAGAAGAAACTTCGCTTATTGAGGTCTCTGTTATGTGAGTGCCTAGAATTCTGACTGTATTCTTCATTAAAACTAGTATATAAATATAATCGAAATATTGGATATATTAGTTCTTTCATGCGCCTGTGGCTCAACTGGATAGAGCATCTGACTTCGGATCAGAGGGTTGGGGGTTCGAGTCCCTCCAGGCGTGCAAAATCAATTAATTTTTTTATTCTAGCTTTATACGAATATTTTTGAATTTCATTGTATTCTGTATGACGCAAACTGCTTGTACTTAAGAGGGCATTTATAAACTGTTCTTCATTACCACCATCAAAGAATTTTATATTATCAGCAAGGGGCAAATTTTTATGCGCATCAAAATTTATTGCCACTACTTTGAGCTTTGCAGCTAAATATTCGTAATATTTCAAAGGAGAAGTATGTTTTAAGCTATTAATATTTGTATTCGAATTAATAAGTATTCCCACTTCAGACTCCAATAAAAGCTTACTTGTTTGTTTTTGGTTGAGGCGACCAGTGAAGCGAATATTTTTGCCTTGATTTTTATCAAGTTTTTTTCTCAGTTCATCAACATATCCAGCAGGACCTCCAACAATTATTAAGTTATATTTATGAAGTTTTTGATTTTTAAAACAATCTATTAAAAACTCTATATCTCTACTTTTTCCAAATCTAAGCAAATTTCCAACAAAAACTACCTGATTAGGAACCTTGACGAGTGACTCTGAAAAAAGGTCTTCCCTAAAGCCACTTTCTAAAACAATGCCTTGATCATTCCTTGCTTGAAGATTTTTATATCTATTTTCCAGGCTTTTGGTGATATAAACAATCTTTGAATTCTCATTCATTAAGGAACGCTTCATGAGAATATTTCTAAGTTTTGACTCTGTGTGACATTCAAAAATAATATTTTTCTTTCTCCTTGAAAAAAAATAGAAGATCCAGTCAGATCTAGTTAAAATCAAATCTGCAGAAGAATAATCCTTATTCAAGTTCGCTACAAAAAAGGACCATATTAAATGACTTACATGAAAAAAAAACTTATTAAATATTTTAATTCTTCCAAAAGGCAGATAATGTTTTAGTCTATTTACTTCAAATTCCTCAATGAAGTTGTAATACTCTTGTAGCTCTTTTAACTTCCCAGTGCTGTCTTTTTCTCTGTTAGGAAAAACTAATGATATTTGATGACCCTGTCTTACGATTTCAAGTATATTCGAAATCGTTTGTATTGAATTAGCAGTTTCTGCTGGAAAACTTTGATAAGTAATATATGATATTTTCATGATTATTTAGAAGTGTCTTCTTTAAATTTCTCTAAGTATTCTTTTTCAAAATATTTATGAAGGTTTATTGCAAATATAAATAGCATAAAGTTATTAACATACAAAAGAGAATCACTTTTTATAATATTCATCAGAAAAAACAAAGTAATTAATACATAAATAGTGATAAATTTGTAACGAATTAATCTAAAAACTATAAAAGTAAAGAAAGTCAAAATACCAAACAAGCCTGTATAAACAAGATAAGAAAGAACTGCTGAGTGTGGGAGAGTCAAACCTGTATTCACCTTTGTAGGGTGAGAGAAATAATAATTTGAAATTTGATTAAACCCAGTTCCAAACAATAGTGAACTTAAAGTCGGGTCATACTTACCAATAAATATACCCCAAACCTTAGTTCTATTTATTGGATAGGCTACAGCACTTATAGTTGTTGTTAAATTTGGAAGATTATTCCTTTCGCTATAGTGGTACCTCTCAACTAGAAAATTCAAAGTATTAGATATTACTTCTTCATTTTCTTCTTGTTGTAGTATTTCAAGAAAACGATTTTCGTCAATAGCGGTTTGTCCATACTGATTTTTATCAAAACTATCAAGATAACTAATTTTTAAGCTTTCTTTGATTAGATTCCTGCTTAAATCTTGAGCTGTTGGAATTGTAGAATAAGATTGATAGAAATAAGGAATAAGTAAGCTAAGTGAAACTAAAAGAAAAAATCTTATTTTTTTTGAAGGTATGTTATATGAAACATATATACATCCTAAAATTACAATCAATGAAGAAACAGCTGCAAAGTTATTGGCTCTATATAGTCCATAAATATTTAGTAGGCCAAATAATAAATAGGGCAAACTGAGATTAATTTTTTTGTTTTTAAGAGCTAAACCAAGAACTATTAATAATACAAATGCATAGAACTCACCTACACCCTCTGCAGACGAGCTAATTCCCCTCCATGCATTTCCACTTACAGACTCAAGAGTTCTACTAGGTGATTTATTCAGACCAAGATAATAGTAAGTAAAGAAGTTTTCTAATGGACCACTTGCGGAAATGATTGACAGTATGACTGATGCACCTCCTGAGATTAATAAATTTTTCTGTAGCAAATCTATATTTAAAAAGATGATGGTTTTTTGTATTAAAAATATAAAACCAACACAAAAAAAGAAAAAGATCAGTGACCAGTACAAAATAGAATCAGAATTATAAGCAGAGCTACTAAAACCTTTAATCTTATCTACATCAAAGAAAGCAATCTCATTGATTGTTTGTACTTCCCATAATTTACTCATAACTAAAAGAACAAGCAATCCAAATTGTAATTTTCTTTTTTTTAGAGTTCTGATGATACCCAAAACAGCAAAACATATTACAAAAAAATTTAAATTTAAGGTGTTAAATGTACCAACAATTACAAATATGAAAGGTAAGTAGTTGAGAATATTATAGAATCTTTTTTGACACAAAGTAATAAAAGTAAAAAGAACAAAATACAAAGTGATTAACAAGCTAAATATCAAATAGTTATTCTCGAGATTAGGTGAAAAAATTTTTGAATTCATCTGATAAAAATATGATTCACTCCTTAAGTGCAAAAGAAATAAAAGTGTTCCTAGAAAAGCAGCAACTTCCACATTTCTCATCGAATATGTGTTTGAAACTGGAATTAAAGAGAATAACAGTAGCCAAAATAATGATTGAATTATTAAATCAAGGTTTATGTTTGTTCCAATATAAACAGAAATAGAATCCGGCGTATACCCAATACCGTTTACTTTTGAGTAGCATTCAATTGATGAAGTTTTGTCAGGCTTAATAAGATTTTCGGAGTAAAAGTTTTCACTAACAAAATCAAGAAAATTATATGTGCAAATATTAGACTCATACGAGCCTAGATTGTTTTTATCAAGAGGTGGTGCATCATCCGTAGACCCATTGTTAAGTATCCACGGAAAAATTAGACAGAAAATTAACAATGTTAATTTTAAAATAAGTACTTTATTTTTTTGAATTTTTCTGTCCTTTTAGTTTTTGTTTAAGCTCATTTATTACATATGATGCGCCGAAAAATAATAGAATGTAAAATAATCTTTTTTCATAATTAATTAGGTTATTAATGTTATCAAACCAACCACCATTAACATAGTTGGCACATTCAAGCCAGGAGTTTACATTAATTATTGAGCCTTCAGAATTGTATAAAGTCAGTGTTTCATAAGTTTTATCAGGTTCAAAGACAAAAGATGGATTACTTGCAATAGCGTCGAAATCAGGATTTATTTCAGACGCTCCACATATTTTTTCTATGTTTGCATTCACTTAATTATTATCCCTCATTAAAAATCTTAAATCATCCCAAATAATCAATACAGAAATTTAATTTATGAAATTCTTGATTCAGTCCTAAAATAAACAAATATGAAGGGTGACCCAGGTTATTTTGGTCCACAATCAATGATGTGGCAAGTTAATAAAGAGATTACTGTTTTATTTGGTGGTGCAAGAGCCCTCCTAATGCATGCAGCACACCCTTTAATTGCTGCTGGGGCTCGCCAGACATCTTTTTACCAGAGAGATCCTTGGAAGAGACTAATCAGAACTTTATCTTTACAAAACTCAGTTACGTTTGGGACAAAACAAGAAGCTGATGAGAGTGCACATAGAATAAATAAACTACATGAAGTAATCAAAGGAACAGATTCAGTATCAGGTGGAATTTATGATGCGTTGGATCATGAACAGTTACTTTGGGTTCATGCATGTTTACAGATTTCATCTGTCTACTTCTATGAAAAAACTGTAAAAAAACTTTCTATTGATGAAAAAAATCGTTATCACGAGGAAAACATGATTGCTGCAGGTTTAGTGTTAGTCCAGACTAAAGAAATGCCACAGACTCACGATGAGTTAAAGGATTGGGTTATCACCAAGTCACGTGAAAAAGACTACTTAGTAATTACTGATGTCGCTGAAGATGTAAGAGATATTATTGCAGGAGGCCCAGTTCCCAGACACATCAAACCAATCTGGCCGTTTATTGCTTTTACTGCATTTCAAACCCTTCCTCAAGAATTTAAAGATATATATGGAATTAAAACATCAAAGTTTAAAAGAGCGATAGTAAATCTAAACCTAGCATTGCTCAAATATACTCGGCCATTTTTACCACCATTTTTTAGACTTATCGCACCTGCAAGGTGGGCAAATCAAAGAATTAAGCGAAAACCAGACTTAAGTTTTAAGGAAAAGTCAAAATTTATGTAAAACCGAGATTTTTAGTTAAATAAACAATATACATATAATTAATCCCGTGGATATTAATAATGAGAATCAACCAACAAAACATGATGAATCTTCTGAGGATAATTTAGTTCATGACCTTAAAAAATCTCTAAAAGAAGTAATTGATGAAACTACGGCTATTTTAGATGATTTAGAACAGACAGTTGAAACAACAATTAAAGATCAGTCTATATCTGATACGACCAAAGAAATTGTTGATGCATTTAGTGATGAGATTAAAAATTCTAAAGCAGGTGAAAATCAAAAAATCATTAATACTAGTAAGATCAAAAAACCTATTGACAACTTAGAAGAAGAATAATTAAAAATTAATTATTTTTATTTGTATAGTATTCTTTAATAATCAACAGGGTCGGTAGCTCAATTGGTAGAGCAGGAGCCTTTTAAGCTCAAGGTCGTGGGTTCGATTCCCACCCGACCCACTTCAAAGTAATTAACGCCAGTAAATTCTGAATCTACATGCCTTTTGATTTGTTTTTAAAAATAGACACAGGAGTCTTAAGAAGGATTTTTAAATCCAGAAATAGACTCCATCCATTAATATACTCCATATCATATTGATACCAAACATTAAATTCATCAGTGTTTCTATCATTTATTTGAAGCAAACCAGTTAATCCCGGTAATACATTTAACCTTCTCATATAATTCGTATCAAACATTTTAGTATCCTCTTTGAACAGAGGTCTAGGTCCTACAAGTGACATTTCCCCTTTAAATACATTGATTAATTGAGGTATCTCATCAAGGCTAAATTTTCTTAAAAATTCACCACCTTTAAATATTCTGGGATCATTTTGTATTTTAAAAATCACCTCGTCATTTTTATTTAAATCTTTAAGAGACTCTCTCTTTAGGTGTGAGTCTACATACATTGTCCTAAATTTATACATATCAAAAGAGAGGCCATGTAAGCCGACACGCCTTTGTTTAATCAAAACAGGTAATCCATCTCGATAACTTATAAACAAAGCGATTAATACAATTACAGGAAGAAATAAAAGAGCAATAACAATGGTAATAACTAAATCCATTACTCTTTTAAGGATGTACCTTGATCCATATTGTATGTCATTATTTAAGTACGTAAGATAACTTGAATTTAGATAGACTTCTTTTTTAATAAATAAATTGTTGAAAACAACCTTTTTATCAGAGATTAATAATATTTTCTTATTTAAATTCAAGAGATAATCTTCGATTTCTTTTGGAAGAGTATTTATATTTTTTAGATTAATAATTACTAAGTTTATTTTTTCTTCTTTGTTTAAATTGTCAATGTCGGATATTAAAGTATTTAAATTGTTTAGATCTAAAGAAAAATTATTTATATTTTTTCGAAAAGTCATAATACGTAGATTTCTAAATACGGAGTCATTACTTAAGTTAAATGTAATGAATGTTTCATCATTCAAAGATCTTCCTAGAACAGTAGACAAAAGTTCAGTATTTCTGAAAACTTGAATTATCAAAGGGACTATAAATGTTAGTAATACCAAGTAGTATCGTGAGACTACAGAGAACCGGAATAAGAATAAAAATGTCATTAAACTTGAAGTCCAAAGCAAATAAATATTCAGGTACTCATCAAAAAATTTCCTATCAATTGAAAATGTAAGCTCATTTACATATGTAAAAAATTTTGTGGAGTACAGAGTAATCAAAAATAGGAATATGAATATTGCTAAGTAAATGTCTATTTTAATAAAAAAATCATTAACGACAGGATAAAATCTATTCCTATCTTCAATAAGGCTGTTAATGATTATTACATAGCCGTCTACATATTCATTTATTAAGAATCTATCAAAGTAATAAATCACAAAAGATGTGAGGATTATTTGTAAAAATGTAAACCTTACTGAATATTTTATGTAGTTCTTAAAATTCATAATCCTATTGTAATGAAATTTAATAGTTGAAAGTTTTAATTTCAGTTATACTTTAACTTTACGGGGGCGTGGTGAAGTCTGGAGTTCACGCCTGCCTGTCACGCAGGAGGTCGCGGGTTCGAATCCCGTCGTCCCCGCCATACGGCCAGATAGCTCAGTCGGTAGAGCACTTGTCTGAAAAACAAGGGGTCGGCAGTTCGATTCTGCCTCTGGCCACTGATAATCAGTAAAGTTTTGCCCATTCACAAACATAATTATAAAAAATTTGACCATTTCTTTGACTACAACCACTGAAAAAACCAATAAACATAGGTATCTTTCTTAGATTTTCATCCCTGTCCTATACGACAATTAATAAACTTAATTTTGAAAAATAAATTAAGAAATGTTCGAAATATTGTATGTTTTTTTACCTGTCGTTTGGTGAAAAATTTTACTCAAATAAATCGTCACAAAGAAGAAACCAAAAATTTGGATGACATTAATAAACATTAACAGCGCCACAATGGAAGACCATCCTCTAACCAAGTCATCATAATTATTAATTATTGAGTATGACAAAAAAACAATCAATCCAAAAAAAACTACTACAGAAAATAACAATAACTTCAACAACAAATTTGGAAAAAAGTTTGAAAAAGAGACTAGACCATTGAGTGCAAGATCAAGGCTTTGGCGGTATTTGTATTTTCTTTTTCCTGCGAATCTAGTATTCCGATCATAATAAAGATATTTTGTTTTGCCTCCGTACCAATCTACGAGACCTCTAAGATAAATTTCATTTTCATTTGTAGCTTTAATGATATCAATTATCTTTTTCGAGAGAAGTTTAAAGTCTCCAGAATTAAGAGTTAATCTAATATTCGAATTTGAGTTTACAATTTTATAAAAAATACTGGCTGTTACCTTTTTGAAATAACTTTCTTTCTCTCGCTTTTTTCTAATAGTATTAACAACTTCATAGCCTTCAGTAAAAGCAGCTAACATTTCTAATATTAATTCTGGAGGATCTTGAAGATCTCCGTCCATGCAAATTAATGCGTCAGCATCTGAGTTTTCAATACCAGCTCTAAGTGCAGTTTGGTGTCCAAAATTTCTAGTTAATTCAATCAGCGTAAATCCATAATTTTTATGATGTACTCTTAAAATATCTTTAAATTCTTTCTTACTACCATCATCAACAATGATTAGATTTACCATGTATTCTTTACTATTAATTTCGTTAAGTGTCTTATATGTTCTTTTAAGCAATTCATCAATAACTTCAAACTCATTTAAAAGAGGAACAACGATATCAATCTTTTTCATACAGTTCATTTTATAGAGTTTTATTTAACATTTAAAAAGTAAACTATTTTTTTTATATAATTTATAATTCGAAATTTTGTCAAAATGTAAACATATTGAAAGGAATTTATATAACTATCTTGCTTTTTTGACTTAATCCAATACCTATGTTCCTTGTTTGCTTGTTTCTGAATACTGTAGCTATCTTTATGAACTCTAAAACTGGCTAATGGGTCATTGATAAAGTAAAGATCACCATGCTTCAAAACTGATATCCAAAAATCTATGTCTAATGTCATTGGAAAATATGATTTAAATCCATTGACAATTTTAAAAATATCTTTTCTGACTAGTACAGCTGAAGGCTCACCAACTGGGTTACGGCTACTGTATAATATTTTGTTTATTATTTTTTCTCCACTATGTACGCCAGTATTTAAATTAGATATTTTTTTGAATATTGTTTGTGAATCTGCATCAATAACACTTTTTGCAGTTGCAACCAATACTAGGTTTTTGTGCTCTTTAAATGGTCTTACGCTTAACTCAAGAGCTGTTTTTTCTAGCTTATCATCAGAGCATAAAAACTTTATGTAGTGACCATTCGCCAATCTCGAGAGTATATTAAAATTTTCAACCATACCCATATTATTTTTATTAATATTTATTTTTATATTTTCTATATTTAAACTTTTAATTACTTTCAGCGTATTATCTTGAGAATTATTATCAGAGACTATGATTTCAATATTTTGGTATGTTTGACTTAAAACAGAATTAATACATTCTTCAATATATTTTTCAGAATTATAAGTCGGTATGCACACAGAAATCAAGTCCATAAATTTATCCTCGTAACAGTTTCTTTTAGTTATTAATATAGTTGTCATGTTTAAGAGTATTAATAAAATAAAAATAGTTCAAATATTCTCATTTCTATCTTTATTCATTTACTCAACTTTCTTTTTGGGAAAGTATCTAGGTTATTTCGATACTTATTGGATATTCTTCTCAAGAGACGACCAGTTTGCTGACTTTCATAAATTAATCTATTCTTTTTCACATCTTTTTTCAAATCAAGATCTAATAAGTTTGAGTGTTCCTAAAAGTCTGTCTAATCCTCTTTTGAATCCATATTCAGTAGTTTTGGAAAATGGAGCGACACCTAACATGGGTCATCCACCATTAACAATAATTCTTTTGATTAGTAGTGCATTAATTGCAAAATCGGCAGGGCTTCACTATTCCTTGATATACATCTTTTACATATTTGCATTTGGTTTATTTTTATTTAAATTTTACTATCACAAGTTGAGAGATAACCCTTTTTTAATTTTTATATTATTGAGTTATCCTTTATTGTTCTTAGTTGATAGAGGAAATATTTGGGCTGCAATAAGTGGTTGTTGTCTTTTGGTGATATTTAAAAGTTTTGTAAAAAATCAAGAGTTAACTTATCTCGATTTAATTATGTTCATACTTGCTTCCTCAATTAGACCGAATTATTTGGTTTTTGGCCTTCTTTTTTTAACAGACGTTACAGTAAGGTCAACAGTTAGAAAACTTTTCAAGGTAGGTATTTATTTTGTAGGTGCAAACAGTTTATTTCTGTACATATCAACAACTATTTTTCCTGGTTATAATCTTGGATATTTTGTTTACCTTGTTGACAGATATGCACAAAGCGAAATCAGGTTTAATGCATGGAACTCATCACTTCATGGATTTATCTATAATTTTTATTCTAACATTAGCATTTCAAGTAACAACCCGCTGCCAAAAGATTCAACTCTAAGGTTAGAAGAATTAATTGTTGGACAAGCTGTTAATAAGCTAATTTTAATAATATACTTCTCTATTTTAATAATTTCTTTTATAAATTTTAAGTTATATAGATTAGACAAAATTTCTTTTTTAACCATCCTATGCTGCTTTACAGCTATTTCGACTAGTCCTTTTGGTGATTATCATTTAATTATTTTTATATTCTTATTTTTTACGGTTTACGAATACTCCAAAAATGATAAAAAAAGCATCTTGCAACTGACATTGATTGCGATAATAATTCTTCCAAAATTTCATTCGATTTCACCAGAAATTAATATCCATAATGTTGTTAATGTTCTTTGTTTAAATGGTCTTTTATTTGCAAGCTATATAAAACATAAAACGAATAATCTATCATAAGAAACTATTTATATGAACTTAAAACAATACTTTATAAATTTATTGAGAAATAAAAAAAATATTTACAAGATATCTTTAAAAATTTATAGTTTCATAAATAAATCAAAAGTAGTTTTTAGTGATGAAAAAATAATAATTTCACAAAAAAATCAAAAAGAAATTATTCTCCATATTCGTAACATCACCTACGTCAAAGAAATAGTAGATTATTTTAACTTTTATTATGATTCAGTGCTTTTACGCAATAACACAGATTCTCTGGACTTTTCAACACCAAAAGAACACGAGCTTGCAAATGTAAGCTTTTCTTTTGGCTTAGACTTTTCTTCTGTCCCGACTCCAGCTCAAACCTCATCACAGTATATAGAAATACTTAAACCAAAGCCGGGAGATACTATCCTTGATTTAGGAAGCTATTGTGGACTTACTGTAATTGACTTTTTACTAAGTGTAGGTAATGAAGGTTTTGTTTTAGGAGTAGAGGCAGATTCAAATAATTTTAGGTGTTTAAAGAAAAATATGGAAAAATTTAGAAAAGAGTACCCTGGTTATAATTTTGAATTAGAAAATGTAGCAATTAGCGACAAGGTGGGGTTTGAGTATTTTTCTAACAATCAAGATATGTCCTCAGCGATTGTAGACATATCACCAATTTTGCACCAGCAAAAAAATAATTACATAAAAGTTCCTGCTACCACTGTGTCAGAATTGTGTAAAAAATACAATCTAAGAGAGATTGATATTATTAAAGCAGACATTGAGGGAAGTGAAATCAATCTTTTAAAAGATGCTACTTTTTTTGAGAATTACAATCCAAAAATACTTCTTGAGCCAATCTCCTTAAAAGGAAAAAATTCTTTAGAAGAGATTTATGGCCATATGGATAACTATGGGTATGAAGTGAAAACTTATCACCAGGAAGGTGCAAAAGTTCCACTTTACTTGTTTGAAAGAAATTTAAAGTAAAAATTTAACTTTCTGTATTTATTGGAACAAAACCTTCTTCACCCTTTTCAACATCAAATCCTCTTAAAAGTATTTTCTCTCTCATTCTCTCATTTTTCCCATAAGGAGTATCAAGTTGATGGACCATAATTGGCTTATTCTTTTTTATATTCACAGTTATTTTTTCCCCAGCCACAAGCTCCCTGCAAGATAACTGTCCTTTCTGTAGAGGAACCGCCATAAAATAATCATCATCAGTAAGTTTATCTCCAACTTCCAGATCTTTGTTGGCATAAACTCCACGAACTAATTTATCTAAGTATTCAACTTCACGCTTTACAGGAATTCTCTTTTCACTTCCAGATGCACCGCACATCTCTTTTGCTAAATGATAAGATTCTAACCACTCATCTATTTGTTCTGGTAGTGAACAATATGGAGATACAGAAAATTCTCCATCGTCAATATCTACATGCCTTTCCCATGTTCTAGCACCTTTTGCATAGCTAATAAACATTGAGGCACTCCATGAAGTCATTTCGTGAGATGAAAATCCAATCACATTTTCTGGGAATCGGTTTTTAAGAAAATCTATCTGATTCAGTTCAAGTTCCCAATCTTCTGATGGGTAGAGTGAAACACAGTGATTCAGTGCCAAAGGAATTTCTTTTTTACTAAAAAAAGAAACAATATCATCAACGTCTTTCAAAGAAGAACCTCCCGAGGACACTATTGTTGGCTTTCTTAAACTTACTATTTTTTCAATGAGAGGCCAGTCGTTTATATCTGAGCTTGCAATTTTCATAATATCCAGATTTAACTTTTCAAACAAATCAACTGATTTTTCATCAAAACAAGTTGCCATTGGATACATACCTTGAGCTCTTGTAAACTCTACTAATTCACTCATCTGTTCTTCAGATAATCTTGTTTTTTTAGTCTTCCAGATATAGCGCATATCCTCTCTATCATGAAAATCAGGATGTATAAAAGTATCAACATCTCTAAATTGAAATTTGATTGCTGCTTTTACGTTATTATGCCGAATAACTCTTGAGTACTCTTTTATAATCTTTTTCCCTCTGTCTACACTGCCCCAGTGGTTATTTGCAATTTCTAAAACAAACAGATCTTCAAATATATTATTTTTAGTTGACATATATTTTATAATATATCATAAAGTACGTATTAATGGTTACAGTTGCACAATATATAGTTAATTACCTATCTCACCAAGGGCTTGAACAGTGTTTCATGGTTCCCGGTGGAGGTGCGATGTTTTTGAATGAAGCATTTAGAAAAAATAAAAAGATAAACACAGTTCCAATGCATCATGAACAAGCTTGCTCAATGGCGGCAGAAGGCTATGCAAAATTAAACAATAAACCTGCCATAGTTTCCGTCACCACTGGTCCAGGATCTATAAATGCTTTAAATGGGGTTCATGGGGCTTATACAGATTCAACCCCTATGTTTATTGTTTCTGGACAGGTAAAAAGGGAAACTTACGGACCGATAAATTATAAAAATCTTAGACAGCTAGGTGACCAAGAGGTAGATATTGTAAGTATGGTTAAAAAAATTACTAAATATTCAAAAACAATACTAGATTTAAAAAATCTCGATAAAATTTTACATGAATCATTCCAGACAATGATTTCTGGTCGAATGGGACCTGTATGGTTAGATATTCCAATTGATATTCAATCCTCAAATATAAAAATTAAAAATTTTAAAAAGATAAAAAATAGTGATTTATTGCAGACAAAATGTAAAGAAAGTGATATTAGCAATTTTCTAAATTTGTTAAAAAAATCAAAAAGACCAGTTGTAATAGTTGGTTCAGGGGTAAGACTTTCTGGAAGTGAAAAGCTTTTACTTGATTTACTTGAAAAATATAACTTACCAATTACTACTACCTTTAATTCACATGACTTAGTTACTTTTGACAATAAGTATTTTGTTGGAAGACAAGGCACTATCGGCGATAGGTCAGGAAACTTTGCTGTTCAGAACTCCGATCTTCTAATTATTCTAGGCTCAAGACTTAACATTAGACAAACTGGTTATAACTTTGAGTCATTTGCTCCATATGCCAAAAAAATCATGGTTGATGTTGATAAAGAAGAATTAAATAAGAAAAGTTTAAACATTGATTTGAAAATCCATTCTGACTTAAATTATTTTTTAAATAGACTACTAAAAACAAAAGATACAAAAGCGCATGAGTTTAATGCATATATTAAGTGGGGAAAGGAATTGCAAAAAAAGTATCCAGGAATAAGGGACGATCACTACAAGTCTAAAAAAATTAATCCCTATGCTTTGATGGATCTAATAAATAACAAAAGCAAAAGCTCTGACGTTATTGTAACAAGTGATGGCTCAGCTGCAGTTGTTTCTTCTCAAGCTCTAAAAATAAAAGGAAAACAAAGACTATATAGTAACTCTGGAGCTGCCTCAATGGGGTATGGACTACCTGCAGCTATTGGAGCATGTTTTGCTAAGAAAGAATCTCAAAACGTGATTTGCATTGAGGGAGATGGCAGTATCCAGATGAATATTCAAGAACTAGCTACTGTAAAAGAGAATAATTTAAATTTAAAAATAATCATAATAGAAAATGGTGGATATCTATCTATCAAGCAGACACAAGAAAGATATTTTTCTGGGAATTTCATAGCTTGTGGACCTGATAGCGGATTAGGATTACCTGAATTGGCTAAAATCAGTAATGCTTATGGTATAAGTTATTCTCATACAGAGACTTTTTCTAAGACAAAAGAAGCTTTTGAAAAACATCTAAACAAAAAAGGACCACATATTTTTGTCGTTTCAGTTGATAGAATGCAACAATTTGAACCTAAGCCTTCTTCAAAAAAACTAAAAGATGGAAGTATGGTGAGTCTACCCCTTGATGATATGTATCCCTTTATAAGCAGAAGAGAGTTAGAAAAAATAAGGTCCATAATCCACTAGTTTGCAATTAAGTAGAAAGTTACTAAATATTTTTTTCTACCTTTTATTAAAAGTAATTTATTAATATTCTTATATGAAAACCATTACATTCATAATTCCTTCGTACAACGAAGAAGGTAACATTTCTGAGTTATACAAACAAATTAGTGAAAGTATTTCGAGTTTTACAAATTATAATTTTTCTTATTTATTTATTGAAAATGGAAGCACGGATAATACGTATAGCGAACTTTTAAAATTAACAAAATTAGATAAGAATGTGAAATTTCTTAAACTTTCAAGAAATTTCAAAATGGATGGTGCAATAGCAGCGGGAATAAGTACTGTTGACAGTGATGCAGCAATTATAATGACAGCAAATCTGCAAGATGATCCAAAAGTAATTAAAGAATTTATTAAAAAATGGGAGCAAGGTTACGAACACATCTATGGAATTGTAAAATCCCGTCCAGGGAAGTCGATAATTAGAAAGTTTAATTCCAAGCTATTTTATAAGTTAGTGAATAAATTTTCTGATAGCTTAATACCTGAAAATGTAAGTGACTATAGATTAATTGACAGAAAAGTCCTAAATGCTGTAAAAGAATTGACAGAAGTTAATAGATTCTACAGAGGTTTTTTTTCTTGGGTGGGGTTTAATTCAGTAGGTGTTGAGTTCGACCGCCAAAAAAGGTATTCAGGCACTTCACATGCAAAAACCCTTCCGGTTTTGAGCTTTGCAATTAGAGGTATACTTGCTTTTTCTATTAAACCTTTGAGAATATCCATCTTTTTTACGCTTATCACCTCCACTTTATCATTTGGAGTATTGTTTTATCAGATATTTAATTGGGTTTCAAAAGGAGTTCCGTTTGATGGCTATGGGACCTTAGTTGGTCTACTACTACTCTTTTTTGCATTAACCTTTTTGGCACTAAGTATTTTAAGCGAATATCTCGGACTTATCTATGAAGAAACAAAAAAAAGACCACACTTCATTATTAGTGAAAAAATAAATTTCTAATACTTATTTGTAAATCTTTTTTATCTATTTTTTGTATACAATTAATTACAATTTAATATTATTAGTTCACTCATCTAAAACATTAATTACTTCTTCAATAAGAAGTTTACTCCCCTCAATTGTGAGATGGCTGTCATCTGTGTAATATAGCTTATTATTCTTTGATGCAAAACATTTATCAAGTATTTCATCACAAAAAGTATTTTCAGTATCAATAAATATTGCTTCATCATTGATTGCTTTATCTAGAAAATCTGTTGTTGGTTGAATATATTCTAACCATGCACTTCTCTGTAAGGTTATGTTCTCACCCCATCTATAATTCTTATTTAAATAACTTTCTGCAACATTAAATTGATACGTTGGAATTGGTTTTATAACAATTACTTCTTTAGAGTATTTCACAACTTCCGACAACCTATAAGAAAAATTATTTCGAAAATCACAATTTTCACACTTCTTCTCTATACCGCCCTTTTCAGGATCTAGCCAAGTATCAAACCTACCAAAAATGATCACAGTGGCCTCATCAGAACTAAGTTTGTTAAGAAAATTTTTAAACGATTCATCCGTACACCATCCAATATAACCCAGAATGTCTGATTGTTGTGAAAGAAGACACCTTCCTCCAGAAGTGGCATAAATAGTAATCTTATATTCACAAGATAAAGATTTGTACTCACTCAGAATTGTCGAAGATAAGTTTGTAACCTGAGAGTCCCCAACTATGTATAAAGCTTTCTTATTAATGCCGTTGTTACAGGAATTATTAAAATTATCAACATCCTCTTGCGTAAAGTAAATGTTCGTTTCAGCTGCATAATATAAAACTTCATCAGGTATGTAGTTGTATCTATCTGAATACCCATTATCTACCCTCCCCATCAATATAAATAAAACAATAAAAAAGCTTGTTGGAAGTAGGAAAAGGACCAGCTTTTTTACAGTACTTTTTAAAAACACTTGCTCTACAAATTTCCAATTTAGAAACGAAACCACAAATAAAAATAACAATAAAATTATGTCAGGAAAATCAGGTACATTCCTATTATATTTTTTTTCAAAGTTCAAGATGAATGCATAGAAGGGTTGATGGAATAAATAGAGTGAATAAGAAATATTTCCAAAAAAGTTAAACACCTTACTATTAAGGGTATTTGAAAAAACTTTAAAATTATTATTTGAGAGTAAGACAAGAGCTGTTCCTGTGGTAATGGTGATTTTTGGCTCTATTGAGTTTACGGTTAGCATTTGGTTGTCAAAGTACATAAGGGAAAAAAGAATTATAAATATTCCTAACTTTCCGGAATGTTTTATTTCAAATCTTTGACTTAAAATCATCACGATAACACCTAAAAGCAATTCCCAGGCTCTAAATTGAAGTTGATAAAATTTTACCAAATTACCAGTGGTGGAGTTTAGGAAAAGTGAATAAATAAATAATAAAGTAAAAAATGATAAAACAATTCGTTTGTTGGTCATATATACGACAAAACATAAAAGTGGAAATAATAAATAAAATTGCTCTTCAATTGCTAGGCTCCACGTATGGAGGAGCGGCATATATTTTGTTGGATCAGAATTATAAAAATCTAAATTCTGAAAAAAATAATTTGCATAAAAAAACATTGAAGCAAATGCTGAATTTAGGAATTCAAGCATGCTTTTTGGTGTTAACAACCAGTACGAAAAAGGTATTGCAATAACTATTGTTGAAATTAGAGCTGGTAGAATTCTTTTTGCTCTATTCAAGTAAAATCTTTTAAATGAAAAAGTTTCAGTGTTTAATTCACTTATAATTATATTTGATATCAGGAACCCACTAATAACAAAAAACATATCTACCCCAAGCCATCCTCCACTAAAAGATTCATAGCCAGCGTGATATAGAACAACCGAAATGACTGCAATTGCTCTTAATCCATTTATATCTTTTCTATATTTAATTCTCGATATTGATGAAATTATATTAATTCCAGTCATGTTCTGATTTTATACATATATTTATTTCTTTTTTAGTCTATTTTAGGTACTTATAAATCTAAAAAATAAATAGCGGAAATAGATTAGAACAGAAAAAATATTTTAGGTTTTTTTATTTAAATAAAAAGTTTAAGTAACTATCAACCTAAGTAACTTTATTATTAGAAATAAATTCTCTTGTTGTTTTAATAACGAAATCTAAATGTTCAGTAGTCAATCCAGGGTAAACCCCAAGCCAAAAAGTATTTTCAACAACTGAGTTTGCAACAGGGAATTCTTCAGGTTTTCCCATATTTAGACCTATATAAGCTGGTTGAAGAATTATATTTCCCGCAAACAGTAATCTTGTACCAATATTATTTTCATCATAGTATTTTACTAAATCATTTCTTGAAAATTTTGCACTACTTTTAACCGAAATTGGGAAGCCAAACCAACTAGGTTGGGATTTATCTTCCCATACAGGTAGTTCAAAATCTTCAAATTGAGAAAAAGCTTCATATAAGTAATTGAAATTTTGTATTCTACTTTTTATAAATCCAGGTAATTTTTTTAATTGAGATACACCAAGAGCTGCCTGCATGTCTGTTGATTTAAGATTGTATCCTACATGTGAATAAATATATTTATGATCGTACCCATGGGGAAGCCCTCCAAGTTGCCAATCGTATCTTTTTTTACATGTATTATCTTGACCTGGTGGACAATAACAATCTCTTCCCCAATCACGAAGAGATTCAATTATTTTCTTTAACTTAGGTTTGTTAGTTAAAACAGCACCTCCTTCTCCAGTCGTAATATGGTGTGCTGGATAGAAGGATAAGGTCGAAACATCTCCAAATTGTCCGACCATTTTTCCATCATAGGTCGATCCAAAGGCGTCACACATGTCTTCCATCAAAAATAAATTATACTCTTCACATATTTCTTTAATCTTATTTAGATTAAATGGATTTCCTAATGTGTGTGCGAGAACAATTCCTTTTGTTTTTGAAGTAATTTTTTTTTCTATTTGATCTGGATCTATATTGAAACTTCCTCTTTCAGCATCGACAAGAACAGGTGTTAAATTATTTTGAATAATCGGATTTAATGTTGTCGGAAAGTTTACTGCAGATGTGATTACTTCATCACCATCATCTAAATTATAGAAAATTTTTAATGCTGAAATCGCTAGCAAGTTAGCAGAAGAACCACTATTGACAAAAAGTGCATGCCTTATGCCAGTGAATTCCCTTAGTTTTTTTTCAAACTCTTCCGTAAACCTGCCTGCTGTCAGCCACATTTCAAGACTTGATTTGATTAATATTTCTTGATCTTCATTATCTAGAACTCTTCCTGCAACGGGTACTTTTGAGATATAAGGTACAAAACTATTATTTTTATTAACTTCATCAAAATAATTTTTGGATAATTCTAAAATTTCATTTTCTAGTTTGTTGAGGTTTTCTTCCATGGGACAATTTTAACTATTGGTCTATTTATATGTAACTTACTTGCGAATTGAATTTTTACATTTTTTAAGGTTTTGAACTACAGTACAATAACCTCATGACCTTAAACAATAAATCTCTAACAATCATAGTTCCATTTTATAATGAAGAAAATACCTTATTAGAGTCAGTTAAGGGTTTAATTAATCAAAATATTGCTTCTAGCATAATTCTTGTTGATGACTTCTCTTCCGACAAGAGTTTATCTATTGCTCATGAAGTAAAAAAACTATCTGAAAAAATAATCGTATTGGAAAAAGCTAAAAATGAGGGGAAAGGGAGTGCTGTAATATTTGCTAAACCATATATTACCTCATCACACATTATTGTTCATGATGCTGATTTAGAATACCACCCTTCAGATATAGTTAAATTATTTGAAACGGCAAAGCAGAATCCAGAAAGCCTAATAATTGGCACAAGAACAAAAGAAGGTATTGAGAGACAAAAAATTTACAAGACTCTAGTTTTTATAAACAAATTATTTACTTTGATTTTTAATTTTTTAAATTCATCTAAAATCTCAGACATCACGACATGCTATATGCTTATGCCTGCAAAATTTTTTCTAAATAACATAGGGGACGAAAAGGGGTTCTGTATAGAGGTTGAGATTCTCTCTAAGTTTTTAAGAACTGGTGATAAAATAATTGAAATACCTATAAGGTATACCGGTAGAAAGTATTCTGAAGGAAAAAAAATAAACGTCTTCGATGGTCTTTCAATATTTATAAAAATAATCTGGTATAGCAAGCTATTTTCATTTTTAAGATCGAAAAATTTATAAATTTAAGAAAAACTCATTTGGAAAATGAGAAAGATATGTTTGAAAATTATACAGATAAACAATAAAAAGTATTGTTAGGAAAAAGTTGTACAATTTTATATTTTTTGACTTTATTGATTCAAAATATAGAGATGAAGAGAAGACTATTAAGTGAAAAATCTGAATTATATAGGAAGCTTTTATAGTGTCACCAGTTGATTCTGGATAAGTGATTACAAACCAGAGGTAACCAAATAAACTAAATAAGACTGAAAAACTCACGTACTTAACAATGAATTCTCTCTTGTTGTCTCGGTTACTCAAAATATAAAAAAGAAGGATGATAAAAGTTGAAAAAACTGCTAATTTATTTACATTTCCTAAATAGGTCCCTATTGATAATTGATTACGACCAACATTCAAATACTGAGAAGTAAATGAAAAGTACCCCCAGTAATCTCCCCACAAGTCAGCATAGAGCGTTGTTAAAAATTGGTTATTTAGATACGGCCTGATGGGATTTGTAAATAAAATAGTTAGATGCTCCATTGACGGTAAGTAAAACTCAGCAGGCTTATTAGCAAGATTAAAACCAAGGCTATCTTTATTAAATTTAGTAAACGAACCATATTTTAGGTATAAATTGATATAGAACCAACCTGAGACAATAAAACCAATAAAGAATGAATAAGAGATAAAAATAAAATATTTTTTTCTATTCTTGATAGATTTATCAAAAATTAGAAGCCCCAATGCTGGAAAAAGAAGAAACCCCCATTGTCTACTTAAAGCAATTAAACCAATCACTAGTCCTGTAAATAAAACATATTTGTAATTAACATCAAAGTCTTTTTTGCTTACAAGAACTAACAAATATATAAATAGGCTTAAGAAAAATAAAATATATGGCTCTCCTCTAATCATTGATATTGTTCGATAGTTAACTCCTAACATAGAAATTAAAAGTAAATAAGTTGTAATTTTAAAACTTTGGATATTAAGTATTTTTTGTATAGATTTCATATTGATAAATAATGTCAATAAATACAGTAAATACTGAAAGAGCATTGTAAATTTACCATATACTGATTGGCATTCTGATAAAAAATCTGAACTTTTTATCATGTTTCTACATATCACCTGTATAAGCGATGGAAACAGATAAGCCAAAGGGGGGCTAAAAAACTCTCTACTGTCCTTGTTCGAAGGAAGGTTTAAAGAATCTGGTAAATACATTGAAAAATAGTTTACATAGTCATAATGTGCTTCAGCATCATATCCTAGTATTGGTGAATAATGAAAAAAGTTGTACGTAAGAATAAATATTGTTAAAAAAGAAATAGAAGTAAAAATAACTTTTTCAGGATTAATTTTCCTCATTCTTAAATGTTAAAATAATAATGATTTTAACAACCTCCATACAGATGAAATAATAACAAAACCAATTTACTTTTTATGGATATATTAAATAACTATTAACTGTACTATTGTTCAAGTTAGGAAGTTTTTATAATATGTCAAAATTTCAAAGTTCTAATTTTATCAAAATAATTAATAGAGCATCTTTAGCTGGAATAATATATTTCATAATTAGAAGCATTCAAAGTTTTTTTAATCAAACAACCTTCAGGCATCTACATATAGATGAACGACTTGTGGTACTAAATCCAATTATAAATGTTTACCAGGTCAACGACATTTATGGTAGATTCCAGGATCTAGCTCCATCAGTTTTTAAAAATATATTAATTATATGTTCAGAACTAGTTTTAGGTGGAACGTTAGATTATGGACGATTGTATAACAATATTTTCATAATTACAGCTGGTCCATTCACTTATCTAGATTATGAAATAGCAATTATAGTTGGAAGACTTGTCCAGTTTGGAATTTTCTTTTTTGCACTTGTTTACTTATCTCGCAATTTTTTCGAGAAAAAATACCAATTTATTTTTGTTTTACTCTCTATGGGTTTACCAGGTGCTTACTATATCTTTCAAAACCCAAAGCCAGATTCTTTAGCAATACTCTTTTTAGCATTCGGTTTAAAAAAGATATTGAACGATGAAAATTACAATAAAGGTTTTTTCTTACTTGGTATATCAATTGGAGTAAAAATTATCACTCTTATACCAGCATTTATTATGGGATTATATTTGATATATCCTCTTAAAAAATTGAACACGATAAAACATATTTTAAAAGTGGTACTTGGAACCATACTAGGCATTCTTATAGCACAACCTGCTTTACTTTTGCCTCTTCCAAGAATTTATAACAAAATTTTTTCCGCCATCAAAGGTTCAACAACCTACGGTCAGGGTTCATTTTTTAAAATTGACAGAATAAATTATATAAATTGGGTTAACGAGCTTTCATATGAGCTAAATATTAGTTCTATTATTTTTACTTTCATTTTTATTGTGTCATTTATAGTTATGTGTAATAATTTTTTAAAGAAGTCAAACTTAGTGAACAATTATTTTTTAGTAGTTTCCACAATTATGATTACATTTCTTACATTCAATGTTGAAAGAACTTGGAACTACTACCTCTACATACCATTCTTGTTTTATTTAATATATGTAGTGAAATCATTTCACCAGCGTCACATTTTATCCTTAATATTTTGTGTAACACTTATTTATGTAGCTATAGGGGGTCTTTTATTACACAACGAAAAAGCTACAAGCAGTGCTTTTACTGTTAACGACTTACAAGAAGAAAGTTTTCAAGGAGCTATTGGATATCTAGATGATAATTATGAGTTAAGAGATTATGAATTTAAAAAAGCTTATTGGGATTCTGACTATTATTTTCCTGGAAAAAATATTGATTATTCTTCTGATTTCTATGTTATCGAAAACTGGGAAAGAGAAAAAGAAGAAAGCCCATTATTTGATGTTGTAGATTTTATTGTAACTAAAAGTTCTTTTACCGTTAATAGCGATATTAAAGTTAGCCAATTCGGTGAATTATTTGTTTATGAAAAAAGTCGTTAAATCTTATCAAACATTTTTATAAACTTATCCATACCCTTTGGTATAAATAATTCTTTTACTGAATTGTAAGCATATTCAATATCTGGTGCAGCTTTTGAAAAATCTTGATCAAAAAGAGACTTTGTATTTAATACCTCAGAAGCAATTCCAACATCCCTAGAAATAATAGGAGTTTTTGAAGCAGCACATTCTAATATTGCCTGCGGACCACCTTCCACCCTCGAAGACACTATATATAGATCTAAAATATTGTATAGTTTATTAATTGATTCAAGATCCAGCATCTCAAAATATTTATATTTTATATCATTCTCCTTAAGTTTGTCGATAATATATTGCCTATTTTTCCCCGTTAAAACAACAGTAAGATTTTTACGTTTTTTATTAATCTCTGAGATAATTGAAAATAAAATATCCGGACCTTTTTCTAATTTTGGAGATTTTAAATCATGGGATTCCGTGTCTCTTTGAAAGCTCCCAATTAGATATTGTTCTTTTTGAAAACCAAAACTTTTTCTTAATTTATCTTTTTCATCTAGAGGAAACCACAAATTGTGATTTACCCAAAATGGGTGATTAAAAATATTTTTTTTAGTTAGTTCTCGAACTTGACTCTGAGTTTTACTTGATATTACATGGTAATTATCAACATAGTGATCCAAAGATTCAAAATCATTTTTATTAAATTTTGAATTTACTATGTGGTGATATGTACATACTACTTTTTTTGTTTTGAGAAAATATTTAGGAACCTTTTTCCACATCCATGGTGACATAATCCAAATTACATCAGCTAAAAATATATTTTTTGTACTCATATTAGGATTATTTTTATACCACTCATCTCTAAATCGATCTACGATCCAAGATTCATTAATTTTTGGTATATAAATTTTCATTTAATAATTTCCCATTCTCATAATATTCCAAATTGGTCAATAAAGAGACTTTAATACCGAATTCATTTTGATATATAATTAAAATATCAAAATAGTTGAATTAATTGATTATTGTGAAATTATGTTTAATAGTTATAAAGAGATTATTTCAAAAATATTTTATGTATCAAGAATTTCTAAAACAACAAATAAAAAATTAGCAACAATCATTGTCGTGTTACTTGCAAATGTTTCTGCTTTTTTAGACATTTTGATAATAATTTCTATAGCCTTCAATTTTTCTGATAATATCTCACAGAATAATTTTATTGTTTCTTATTTAGATATATATCAATCAAATAAATTTTTGTTAATTGTAATTGTTGTATTAAGATTCCTATCACTTCTTTTTCAGAAGGTATACACAAAAAAAATTGAATTAATTGTTGATAACGACATCAAGAATCATCTTGTATCTGAAGTATTTGAAAAAAATAATTTCTCAATTTCAGACTCTCTATTTTTTGTCAATGTTTTATCTCAACACATTTCTTTTTTTTATTCGTCATTTATTAATTTTCTTGTAATCTTCACTCAAGCTATTGCTTATTCAGCATATTTACTTTTAACCAACCCTGTATTTTTGCTTTATATGCTTGCAATTCTTGCTGTAGGGTATTTCCCAATTAAAATACTTTTTGGCTTAGCAAGAACTTCAATGCATGAGTCTTATATTGCCTCAAAAGACGCTAATAATTACATACAAAATATCATTGAAAATATGTTTTTAATAAAATTATACGATAAAGGTGAGGATGAGATTGCCAAAATTAATAAGAGCTTGTCTCAAAGAAAAGATTTTTTGTTTAAAAATGAAATTTATGGAAGTCTTACATCAGTCTTACCAAGCTTTATTGTTTTTTTAATTTTTTCAATTGTTGCTCTTAGTACAAAACTATTAGCACTTATTACAATTGACTTTTTAGGAATAGTTCTTAGATTATTTCAATCAATATCTAGTTTGGCAAATGTATTTAGTAGAATAATAAACTCCTATGTACACATTGAAGAATTAGAAAGTATTGATAAAAATAAGCAAATATTGAATACTTCAAATTTCATAAGTAAATTAGAAGAAAACAGTAACAACGTATTAGTACTTGATAAAGTCAGTTTTAGATACTTTAATTCAAGTTTTAAAACTTTCAATAAAATTTCATTGAAAATTGAAAAGAGAAAACATTACATTGTAAGTGGTCCGAATGGAGCAGGAAAAAGTACATTGCTTGCTTTGTTTGCCGGGATACTTATCCCAAGTGAAGGAACTGTCACGAGTACAACAAATAAAGTCGGTTACGTGGGTCCAAATCCCCTAATAATTGATGGATCTCTAAAAGATAATATATTATTCGGTAGTAATAGAGATATTTCCGATCAAGAACTTTATGCATCAATAAAAGAAATAAAATTATTTGAAAATGAAAAAGAAATTAATTTAGACATGAGTATAAATAATAAAAAATTATCTTCAGGGCAAATGCAAAAAATTTCCTTTTTAAGAGTATTTAATGCAGATTTAGACCTATTACTTTTAGATGAGTCAACTTCAAACTTGGATATAAATGCTAAAAAAAATGTAGTAAGAAAAATACAATCTCTCAAAAACTTGACCATAATAAATAGCACTCACGAACCTGAACTATTTAATTTTTACGATGAGAAAATAAATATTGACCTTAATGAAGACGAAAGAAAAATAACTATTGATTTAGCTTAAACCAATCGATAGTTTTCTCTAATCCAGTTATTAAATTTGTCGAATTTTTCCAACCGAGTTCATTTAGTTTTGTTGTATCAAGAAGCTTCCTAGGATTACCATCCGGCATGTTGGTGTTAAAAACTAAATCTCCTTTATAGTTTAAAAGTTCAGCAATCAAAGTAGCAAGATTTTTAATTGAGATTTCTTCACCAGATCCTATGTTTAATAAATCTTCATTCAAGTCAGAATCTATTATAAATTTAATACAATCTGCTAAATCGTATACATATAAAAACTCTCTTAACGGGTTTCCAGTACCCCAGATTTCAAATGTATCATTATCCATATTGTTGTACATCCTGTAAATTAATCCAGGTATTACGTGACTATCTTGCGCACTAAAGTTATCTCTGGGTCCGTATAAATTTGTTGGCATCAGGTTTATGATCTTATTGCCGTACTGATATTTAATTTCCTTACCAAGTTCAATTGCTGTTATTTTGGCTAAAGCATATGGAGAGTTTGTGGGTTCAAGTTTTCCATTCATGAAGCTATTTTCAGTAATTGGATTAGCTGCATTTAGTGGGTAAATGCAGCTACTTCCTAAATTTACTATATTAATACTAGGTCTTTTGATACAGGCTTCTAGAATGTTCATATTAATTTTTAAATTTTCAATTAAAAATTCTGTTCGGTAAGTATTATTGGCAACAATTCCTCCAACTTTAGCAGCACAATTAATAATCCAATCTGGTTCATTATCATCAATGAACTTACTAATTTCGAGAGGAGAGAATAAATCTACTTCTCTTCTTAATGGGGACAGCACCTTAAAATTGTCTTCAAGATTAAATATTTCTTTTGTGGCCGAACCAACAAGCCCGGATGAACCTAATATGAGTATTTTTTTCATGACATTATAAATATAATTTCATAAAATATTTAAAACCCGAAGTTTGATAATTTTAAATATTGACTTAAAAGGCAATTTTAATTTGAGCAGTTTTAGAGGGTGTTGTAAAAAATTAGCCAAGTGATATGTATCAAAGTTTCGAGAATGAAGTTCTTGATAAGGTATTGACTTTTCATCAAATGCATATTGCATATCCCATGGTTTATTTTTACCTTTATAGTGAATTGCTAGAGCATTATTATTAATTTGATTTTTGTTCGTTAAGTCAACACCAGTATTGATTTTTTCGTCTAACTGATAAAATTCACCATTTATAACTGAGTTTAAGATATCTTGATCCCAGTACTTCAAATCAAAACTAATTTCTTGTAACCTTGTTCTAAGATTCTTAAATAACTCTATTTTATTACAAACTTTTATATTAAAAATTATGAATCCTGCATTAAAGTATGGCGTATCTTTGAATTGTAATTTTTGAAAATATTCCATGTTTAGATCTGTAATGATATCTTCTTTTACAGCTCCAACAATTTGGTTATTTTCATCCATGTACTTTATTGAGCTATCTAAAAATTGACTAACATCATTCATAAAATATAAATCAGCATCAAAATAAACTAAAAATCCTTCTTTAATATCCAGTAATTTATCGAGAAAAAGTCTGTAGTAGGTCACTTCCGAGAGATGAGAGCTTTTTATGTTATTTAAAACTTTATATTCTTTTTTAAATTTTATTATCTCTACTCTTTCATAATTAATATATTTCAAATACCTTTTAAATGAATTTGGGTTTTTATGAATAACATAAATCGTCGACTCTGAAAGATTTAAATTAAAATTATCAGCAAGTGAGTTTATTGAATTTACTAATTGAAGATTATAATTTTTATCTCCGATTAAAAGAAAATTGATCATTCTATTATTATAAAATCATAATAAACAATTCACCCAATATATAATAAAGAAACATGCTGAAATTAAATTCGTCAACTTTTTATAAAAACCACAGTTTAGAATTAAAAAAGTTCTTAAACAGCAATTATGAAACACTACATATTATTGATGGAGACGAAAATCTTGAAAGCTTATTTAATGAAAGTGCGATATTATTTGCTAAAAATAAGAGTAATCTATTTGAAAATACTAAATCTAATAAATCTTACGATCAGCTAATAATGACTAATTTTATTGAAAATAGTCAAGACTTCCTAAAAAACTTTATAGAATATGAAAAAATACTCAAAACAGAAAACAAATTAATTATCTCAGCAATCAATTCAAAGTGGAATTTCATGGTAACACTTCTTTCAAAATTGAAAATAATTAAATCTGAAAGACCGAAAAATTATATTACAAAAAAAACTGTTGAAAACACTTTTAAAGGCCTTGATTACACACTCACTAAATCCTACACAAGACAGATTTTCCCTTTTAAATTCTTTTATTTAGGGACTTTGTTTAATATATTTTTAGAAATCTTATTTTTTAGATTTAACCTAGGACTGAAATCATACTTTATTTTTGTTAAAAATCAAGACAGTCAAAATAATATAAAATCTAAAACTTTAATTATTCCTGCTAAAAATGAAGCAGGAAATCTAGAGGAGTTAATTGAAAGGATCAATTTAGAAAACAAAACACAAATTATTTTTGTTATCGCAGAGTCAAAGGATGATACCTTTAATGTCGCAAATAATATTGCAAAATCAAATAAAAAGTATGATTTTACTGTTTTAGAGCAAAAATCTAATGGAAAAAAAAATGCAGTTAACGAAGCACTACCATTTGCAAAGAATGATTTGGTTGCAATTTTAGACTCTGATATTTCTGTTGACCCTGAAGAACTAGTTAATTTTTTTGAAATTATTGAAAAAAATTTAGCAGACTTTGTTAATGGTACAAGGTTAATTTACTCTATGGAGTCAGGTGCTATGAGGTTACTTAATAATTTTGGTAATAGAGTTTTTCAAAAATTTGTATCTTTTGTGATTAAAGAAAATATAACAGATACACTTTGTGGAACAAAAGTCTTTAAAAAAGAGCTTATTCATAATATTTTAGAGTGGGACAAGAGTTTAAAATTCAAAGATCCTTTTGGAGACTTCAATTTTATTTTTGCTGCTTCTACTATTGGTGAAAGAATCGTAGATTACCCAATTCATTACAGAAGTAGGACTTATGGCTCTCCCCAGATAAGTAGATTTAGAGATGGTTATAAATTGTTTTTAAATTTTTTGAATTCTATTGTTAAATTAAATGCATCAAAATATTAAAAAATACATCAGAGAAAAATTTCTACTCTTTTTAATTGCTGTCAGTTTTTTGTACACCTTCTTTTATAATTTATTGTTTTTTCCTCTAGAAAACAGTCCTGATTATGTTTACTATTTTTCATATTTTGAAACATTTTTTAAAGTCAAAGAATATACCAATTTAGATCAAGGCTTAATCTATCATTTTTTAATTTCATTAGTCGTATCTCTATCTGAAAACTCAATAAATGGTCCCAACGTTCAAATATACATATCTAATGCTATTCATTTAATAAATAATTTACTATTTTTTCTTAGTTGCCTAGGTGTAAATCATCTTCTTAAATTTTATAAAGTTAAAGATAGGGATCGACACATAATAATTCTTATAACTATATTT
>Ga0255765_1001184_pt1 | contig 33021 bp, 22 predicted proteins | sample 041ome_8_FD_179965 | JGI IMG/M metagenome (GOLD analysis project Ga0255765, IMG submission 179965) | Coastal salt marsh microbial communities from the Groves Creek Marsh, Skidaway Island, Georgia - 041407BS metaG (version 2) | ecosystem: Environmental > Aquatic > Marine > Intertidal zone > Salt...
CGCGCGCGCGCGTCGAGAGCGGCGTCGACATGGCGACGCGAGCGCGTGTGCGGCGCGCGAATCGCGAAACCTCGGGCGGGACAACGTCGCGGTGTCGCGCGGGGCGAAAACTTTGCGTCGTTTTCTGCGCATTCGGTGACGCTTTAAGCCCATGAGTGGGAAAACCGCGAGACCCGTGGGGTCTGGCCCGCGCGCGCGTCGGGGGGGGGTCGGACGACTCACGATTCGAGGGTTGGGTGCGTAGTTAACAGGCGATTGGACCATGATATTGACGCGCGGCGACCGCGCGTCCGCGCGGCTACGCGCGCGCGTAGCGATAGACGCCGGACCACTCGTCGCCGCCGTCGAGGGTGACGCGGACGTCGCGGACGAGCGCGCCGTCGTCGTCGACGCGGAAGGTTTCCGTCTGGCGACCGGCGAGAGGGTCGGACCAGGCGACGGAGAGGACGACGACGTCGGCGTCGGCGGAGACGACGCCGGTTTGGTCGCCCGAGCGCAAGTCCCGACGAGGGGTCGCGGTCGGGGTGCCGTCGATCGGGTACGACTCTTCGATGGAGATGATGCCGGCGTTGGAGGCGACGGACCAGGACGTGGGCGTCGGGCGGGAGACGCGCAGGTAGTTGAGCAAACCGGCGGCTTGACGGAAGACGACGTTCATGTCCATGATGTCCATCAAAGGCTCTTCGTCGGGGCACTCGGCGGAGATTTTGCGCCAGTAACCCACGGTTTTGTCGAAAGCTTCGGTGGAGATCGGCTCGGACGCCGCTGGCGTCGCGGCGACGGGTTCGACGGGCACGGGCACCGGGGTCGGCGCGCGCTTGGGCACGTCCGGAGCCTGGGCGCCGTACGTCGTCTCTGGCGCCGTGTACGACGCCGACATCGTGCTGCTAGACATTATCGCATCGGCAGCCATGTTTTCGAAGTTTTCTTCCGCGCTCGGTTCCGCCTTGGCGGCGGACGCGGACGCGCTCGCGGACGCGCTCGCGGCGTCCGTCTCGCCGACGTCCATCCCCGCCATCGCCGCCGCCACCGCATCCGCCGCCGCGTTCACCGCATCATCGTTGAATTCATCATCGTGACTCACGCCCTCGCCCTCGCCCTCGCCTCGCGCGCGTTCCATCGATCCTTCGCGCTCCGCGTACTCCACCGCCGGCGCGAGATACTTTTCGTACACCTCCTCCGGCAGCGTCCCCTTCACCATCTCCCGCACCGGCGCCGTCGCCTTCACCCCGATCGCCTCCAACCGATCGATCTCTTCCTCCGTGCGCCTCTGAATGTCACCCAGCACGTCGTTCGAGCTTCCGAGCTTCCGAGCGAAATCCGCGACGTCCCGGAACCCGTCCTCGGGCCCGCGCGACAGCCGTTCCAGCACATCGCTCGCGATCCCGATCGCCAGTCTCGGCGCCACGAACGGCACGTGCGTCGCGTCCGCTTTCGCCCTCGCCGTCGCCGACGTCAGGCTCGCGCTTCGTTCGCCTCCGCGCGGCGCTTCCGCGCGAAAATCACGCTCGTACTCCAGACCTCCGTCCTCGTCCTCGTCCTCGTCCGCCGTTTTCGCCGCGCTCGCGCTCGGTATGGGCACGATCTTGCGCTTCGGCCCTCGGCGCGAGCCCGGGCTTCGTCGCAGCTCGTTCGCCGCGCCTCGAGACGCGCTCTCCGCGCGCACGGTGAAGGATTTCATCGTCGACGCGCGTCGCCTTGTGACGTCATTCCAACGCTCGACATGCCTTGCCTCGTCGCGCGCGCCGCCGCGAGCCCGCGCGCGACGCCGAAGACGCCGAGCGCGACGTCCACGACGCGCCGACGCGCGACCGCGACGCGCGCGCGCGCGGGCGACGACGCGAACGCGTCGCGAAACCGCCGTGACTTTGTGCTGTCGACGACGACGCTCGCCGCGGCGTCCCTCGCGTCGCGCGGCGCGCGCGCCGAGGACGAGCAGAAGACGTGCGCGACTAAAGACACCGCGCCGCTGCTGTGCGCGCTGAACGTGACGGATAAGGTGTACTTTGACGTCACCATCGGCGACGCGCCGGCGGGACGCGTCGTCATCGGTTTGTTCGGCGAAGAAGCGCCGAAGACGGTGGCGAATTTCAAAGCGCTCGCGACGGGAGAGAAGGGATTCGGGTACGAGAATTCAATCTTCCATCGCGTGATCCCGAATTTCATGCTGCAGGGTGGGGATTTCCAACGCGGCGACGGCCGCGGCGGCTATTCGATTTACGGCGGCAAGTTCGAGGACGAGACGTTCGCGATTCCGCACGTCGGACCGGGGGTGCTGTCGATGGCCAACGCCGGCCCGAACACGAACGGTTCGCAATTTTTTATCACCACCGCGGCGACGCCGTGGTTAAACGGCAAGCACGTCGTGTTCGGGAACGTCGTGGAGGGGATGGACGTGGTCCGCGCCATCGAAGCCAACCCGACGGCGCGCGGCGACCGCCCGGTCAAGGAGGTCAAGATCGTCAAGTCCGGCGTGCTTTGATTTCGCTTCGAATCGCGAATCGCGTAGATTTTGTTTTGTGACCCATCATCGCCGATGAGTTCGCGTTGAAGACTTCGCTTTCGCGCGTTTTAACGAGTCGTCGCCTCGCGACGTCGTCGCCGCCTCGTCGCCGCCTCGTCGCCGCCTCGCGCCGCACAACTTCGCGCGCACGCATCGCGCGCGCACGAGCGTTCGCACGTCTCGGCGCGCGATCGCGCGTGATGTCTTCACACGTCCCTCTGGACGCGCTGTTGCCGCTCGCGGCGTCCCCGGCGACGCGTAAATCGTCGAAAACGTCGCGCGCGCGGCGTGCCGACGCATCGCCGAGCGCGACGAAAACGCGCGCGCTCGACGCGAACGCGGACGTGCAAGCCGTGGTGGGGAAACGCAAGCGCGCGAAAGACGTCAAGACCGCAGAAAATGAGCGCGCGGTGCTGGCGAAGACGCGGACGCGGAAGAAAAGTCGCGATGGGCAAAAGAAGAAGATCTCTCGGCGCGGCGACGGCGAACGCGGCGACGGCGAACGAGCGAACGCGACGGCGAACGAGCGCGGCGCGCGAGCGAAGACGAAGAGGGTGAAAACGAAAAGTGAGACAAAAAAGAAGGATAAGATCGAGCAGAACGTCGAGTCGATCGGTCGGGGGGTGGAGACGACGTCGACGAGCGGGAAGGCGAGAGAGCGCGGTGGCGGCGAACGGGGCGAACGAGGGGGGAAGCCGACGCGCGTTAGCGATGGACACGATGGTCGAGGAGCGAAGAAGACGTCTGAAAATAATTGTGGACGCGACGGACGCGCGAATCGCGAGGGTCGAGGTGGACAGGACGCGGGAGAGGGCGAGGGCGGCGACGGGGCCTGGGACGGGTTTTACGAGGACGACGACGACTACGACGACGGCGACGACTCCGAGAACGACTCTGAAGATGAATCTGGGGATGGCGAGGACGAGAGCGATGATGAAGACGACGAAGAAGACGACGAGGACGACGAGGATATGGATCACGAGATGGATGATGATATGGACGAGTTACGAGACGCCATGGACCGAGACGACCCAGAGGCTGGCTTGCGAGCGCTCTTGCGGCGTCTGGGCAACGCGGCGGCCGCCAGCGGGGCGGGTGGAGGATTGTTTCGTCAAAGTTCGAGCAAATTGAAAGAGATCTTACGCGGTTTGAAACAAATGGACGATCCCTCGGCGCAAATGGCGGCTTTGAGCGAGCTCAACGAGGTCTTGGTGATTTCGGGGGAGGAGTTGATGATGAGCATGCCCCTCGATTCCTTTGTTCCGGCTTTGATCGAGTTGATGACGATGGAGTATATGCCAGACATTATGCTCCTCGCCGCACGCGCACTGACGACGATGGCGGACGTGATGCCTCCCTCACGAGGAGCCATCGTTCATCACGGCGCGTTGCCCCAGTTTTGCTCGCGTTTGCTCACAATTGAGTACATCGATCTCGCCGAGCAGTCACTGCAGGCGTTGGAAAAGCTGAGTCAAGATTACGGCGCAGAATGCGCGCGACAAGGCGCTCTGATCGCTTGCTTGTCGTATTTGGACTTTTTCTCCATCGGCATGCAACGTGTAAGCTTGCAGACTGCGGCGAACATTTGTCGACAGCTTCCGAGCTCAGCCTTGGACGGTGCTATGGACGCCGTGCCAATCTTAGCAAACCTTTTATCTCACGACGATCCTCGTCTGGTAGACTGCGCGTGCACGTGCTTGACGAATTTGGCTGCGAAAATGGCGAAAGATTCTGAAACTCGAATCGTTCGTTTGTGTGAGAGCGGTGTCGTGGCGAACGTCGTGAATCTCATCGCCCCGCACTCGGTGCGTTCAGTCAATCCGGCGACGCATCACTCGCTCATCAAGCTACTGAACGTTTGCACAGTGCACAATCCCGATGTCGCCATCGAACTTCTTCGACAAGGTTTACCGGAAACTTTATCTGTCGCACTATCTGGATGCAAGGTTCTCACGACGATGAACACTGGTCCATCGTCAGCGTCTCCCGCGAGCAGCGGTTTGGCTTCGCCAATCGTGACTTCGGAGCAGTTGCTCGAGGTTGCCACGCTCGCCGATGCTTTGTTACCGGCTGTTGGTCCACGGATGCGATCGTCACCGCGTTCTGGGAATAAGCGCGAGAAGGATGCGTCACTGTGCGAGAAGAATGTTCCAGTGTTGACCAAGCAAGAACCAGAGTTATTGGTCAAGTACGCGAAGCACCTGACGAACGTCTTGATGCAAGCGGTTGACTCTAGCGTGCCTCAGGCAGTCAAGGTGAAGTGTTTATCCGCTCTCACGAAGTGGACGCAGCTTTCGACGGACGATTCTTTCAAGAATGTCTTAGAGACGACTTCTTTCGCGGCCTTTTGCTCCGCTCAGCTCTCGTGCAAGGATGCGCAGCGAATTCAAGGCTGCTTGGACCTCGTGGAATCTGGGATGGGAAAAAAGATGGTAGACATGGCCAAATTACTCCGAAAGGAGGGCGCCGTACACGCGTTGAAGAAACTATCCGAAGAGTACGAACGACTCTCAGACGTCATGGACAAGTCCACATCTACAAAAGAACGAGCAAGAGATACGACAAAGACTCCCGTTGGACTCGTTCCAGCGCTCGGCGGTGGCTCGCGAGGCATCGCCGCGCGCGCGGCGGCTATGACGACGGATGGTCCGGAATATCGAGAAGCACTGGCACGTGCAAGGCAAGTGTATGAAAAGTTTTTCGTCAATGCGGAGCAGTTAGCTGACGCGGAAGATCCCAGTGTGGATCGTCTACGACGAGCAAGCGCGACCCTGCGAATGACTGGCGACGCCACCTCTGTGGTTGAGTTCTTAGAGTCTGTCTCCAATGCCAGTACGTTCGAGCTTTTAGAGAGCGATGCCGTTACCGCACTTAGAGAGTATCTTGTTCCGCGAGATTGGAAGGATACGCGAGCGCTCGTGAGAAGATATGCGACATTCATCAAGGCAGCCGGACGTACAAAAAATACAGGCGCGTTTGCAAGCCTGATTAGGCATCTTTCAGACGCTTTGGCATCGTGCGAAGACTTGTCGATCGCTGTGACGACGATTCAACCGTCGTTCGCTCGACGTGGTCGCGATAGCTCCGGAGATGACTCCAATCTTGCTGGCTTAGTCCGACCGTTCAAGGTGAGATTCAAGCGCGCGAATCAGGGCGCGGAGAATTTCACCGATTACTCAAACAACGTCGTGTTGGTGGAGCCATTCGCGACGCTGAGCGCGATTGAAGACTTCTTGTATCCTCGTGTGTATAAATTGAGAGGTGCTCCTGCGCCACCTCGAAGGTCGTCTCGGTTATCGCCCCCGCCAGAGATGGAGCACGACGACGACGAGGATGACGAGGATGACGACGAGGATGAGGAAATGAGCGAGGACGACGAGGATGCCGTTTTGGGAGACGATGGAGAGGCAGATGGTCGAGAATTGGATTTGACGAACGAAGATATTCAACAGGAAGATCCACAACTGGAAGATGATGCGCAGGAACCGAATCGATCAGACTCTTTCGCAGCTCGAGCTGCCGCTGCAAACGAGACAAATCGACTCGTGTTCTCAGTGAATGGCGAAGAGTTGAACTCGGCGACGACGCTGCTGCAAGCTATCTCCACGATCGCGCGCAAGGAAGGAATGACGATGACTGAAACGAACTGGGAAAAGACAAATACGATTGTGTATCGGGCCGCAAAGTCCTCGGATATCGTTCCCATGCCTCTGCAACTCGGCGGCGTGGTGGACGACTCAAAGGACGACGCGACGAAGATGAATGAAACCATCGCTGAGTTAGGCAATAGCGAATACAGAGCGGCGCTTGGCTCTCTTGTTCCCGCTCTCTGCGATAGGTTGAAAGTTGCCGTGGCGAACGAAGATGCGTCTCCGCAGTTCAATGACCTTCTCGTCGTCTTGAGTGTCTTGCACGAAATGAGCACTTCAGCGTCTCGCATTTTACTCTTGGACGGCGACGAACCGCTCGTTACGGCTCGCAATGTTTCGTTGCCTGAAGAATCGTTCATTCATGGAAAGCTCACTGGAAAGCTCGCGCGTCAGTTGCAAGATACTTTGACGCTTTGCGGGTCAGCGACGCCGACGTGGTGCACTGCACTCGCTCGAGTCTGCCCTTGGTTGTTCCCTTTCGAGCTTCGTCACAAGCTCTTCAAATGCGTCTCCTTTTCTCTGTCTCGCACGCTCCATCACCTCCATGGCAATGGGAGCGATAGTGGGGCGGTAACTACAGATGGTGGACGCGAAATTCGAATCGGTCGTTTACAGCGACAAAAAGTCCGAGTGAATCGAGGGCAAATCTTCGAAAGCGCAAAGAAGGTGTTCGACATTCCAAACACGCTCAAGATGGTGCTAGAGGTCGAGTTTTTCGAAGAGGTGGGCACTGGTACTGGACCAACGCTTGAGTTCTTCACCTTGCTATCGAAGCAGTTCAAGCGTCGCAATTTGAATCTCTGGCGGGACTCTGGTGTGGCAAACGAGGATGATCTCGTCGTAGCTCCTCACGGTTTGTTCCCGGCGCCAATCACCCCGCCTCGGCTCGGCGGCAAGACTCACGCAAGTCGTCTGAAGAACTTCAAACTTCTTGGTCAATCGATAGGCAAAGTTTTACAAGATGGTCGAATGCTAGATTTACCTCTGGCGCCGGCGTTTTATCGAATGCTTCTCGGGCGATCGCTGGGACTCCACGATCTCATCGAAATTGATCCTGGTCTCGGAAACACGTTGCGACGACTCGACGCAGCCGCGAATGAGATCGAGACCATGAAGCGCGAAGGTCGACCCGAAAGTGAATGGAGAAACGTCACTGTTGACGGAGTGAATATCGAAGACCTGTGTCTCACGTTTGTCATCCCGGGAGCTTCCATGGAACTCATCAAGGGTGGTTCGGAAGTTGGCGTGAACGAGGTCAACTTGCGAGAGTACGTGGACACCATCGTCGACGCGTGCGTAGGATCTGGCGTCGCGGCTTATTTTGAATCAGTTCGTACTGGTTTGGAACAAGTCGTTCCTCTCGCTAGGCTGCAGATGTTCAACGAAAGCGAACTGGAAGCAGTCATTTGCGGACAAGGTGAACAGTGGACGCCAGAAATGCTCACCGAGTGCATTACTTTTGATCACGGCTACAATGCGCTTTCTCCGCCGATCAAGAACTTCTGTGACATTCTCAGTGCTTTCACGCCGGATCAACAACGGTCATTCATGCGATTCGTCACTGGTGCACCGAGGCTTCCTCCTGGCGGCCTAGCGTCACTTCAACCGCGTCTCACTGTGGTTTGCAAGCAACCTTCCTCAACGGTTGGTTTGTCATCCATCGACTCTGCTCCCGTCGCGGCCGGAACGCCGCTGGCGGACGGCGACTTGCCTTCTGCGATGACTTGCGCGAGTTACTTAAAGCTTCCGCCGTACTCATGCAAGGAAATCATGCTGGAACGTTTAACTTACGCGATGAGCGAGGGGCAAGGAAGCTTTGATCTCTCCTAAAGATGAGATTCTCACAACGCTACTTTACGCTAGCTTTTTTAGACGAGATTCGTAGAGACTGTAAACATTGTACAATGCTGCGTTTCGTAATCAAGATTGATTTTCCCAGTTCGCATACCTTCCTGGCTGGTTTTGCCAATGAGGAGGCGGGGGTTGAGCGCCATAGGCGGGCGAAGGATACGCGGGGGCCGAAGGATGGTAGTACTGTTGCGGCGGAGGCGGCGGCTGGTGAAAGTGCATCTGGTTCATTTGAGTAGCCATCTGCGCCGCACGCTCGTCAGCGCGTGCTTTTTGAACGCGCAGCTCTTCGGCGATCGCTTCTTTTTCCAGTCGACGCGCACTCGCGTACTCTTGAACGTCCGTCAGCGTGCGACGCGCTGCGTCAAGAAATCCCGAATAGAATCGAACGCCTTGCTCCATTCCTGAGCGCAAATCGCCGACAATAGACAATGCGTGGCGTACGCTATGCTCGTGCGATTCAACATCCCGTCGTAGTGCTTCAATGTCGTAAATCGTGACGAACTTTTCGTGCAACGTGCGCAAACGAGAGAGCGCGTCCGCTTGCTTTGAAATGTTGAGCATAACGCCATCCTTACTTTGGTCGTATTTCTTCATCTCTTCTTTGAAAAGAGCGTCGAGACTTTCGCCCGATTGCGCCATGAGCTTTGTGAGGATGTTGTCTTCCGACTTTGTCTTACGCATCAACTCTTCGATCCCAGCTCGCTCGTTTCCGATGGCTTCGAGATCTTCCAAAGTTGCTTGCATTTCCGACGCCACGGAGGCGTCATCCTCCAAGAGCGCCAAGGGTTGAGTCAACGTCGGCGCGTTATTCTTGATGTTCTCCTCAGAAAGCACCTCCAGCACGCCTCCAGCGCCTTCAAGGCGTTCTTTAAGTTGGGTATCGCTCTTCGTCGCGACTTCTAAATCGACCTCGTAGCGCTTCAACACTTGCATCATTTCTCTATTTTTGGACGACGACGCTTCCCGACGCCACGCGCCTTCGCCGTGGACAGCGCGCGATGCGGCATCTTCCGCGGCCTCTGTGTCCAAAGTCTCACGAATTGTTTGCACGATATTTGAGCATTGACGATTGAGCTCGTCCACGCGAGAGAGACTTGCCGATAACGCACCCGCGCCCCCGGATGAGCGGAATGCGCCGACTCGTTCTTCTAAATCGCCGCCGAGCGGTACGGGCGTCGACAAAGCGATGAGAGTTTCGGGAAGCTCCATCTCGCGCAAAGCCACGCGGGCTTCGTCACTAGCCATAGCGAGCGTGTCGGTTTCGTTTCGAATCAATTCATCCACCATCTCGGTGTACCGACTCAGTGCCTTGGCGCCGCTGTCGGGAACGATGCTTTGGAAGAGCTTCACGTCGACTGGAGAGAGATGTTCGGCGGGCGGTTGAATTGGTTTCACCATGTTCGCTGCCGCGAGCGCGGGCAAATCCTCAAACTTTGGCACGCGTTCCATGTACACGCACTCGTTATCGCGCTCGACAGCCTTGAGTTCGGGCACGATGACTTCGTCTAGAAATTTTTTCGTTCGCTCGAGTTCAGCGTCGCTCGACACGACGCGCGCGTCTCGAATCGTCTGCGCGAGTAAATCTCGCGCTTGACGCAATCTCGCGACAGCGGGTCCGACGTTTGTTTCGTCGGCGTCTAACACGATCTTTCCGGCGAGTCGAAACGCCTCCGCACCGACGTACGCGCGCTTGAAGTTCAAGTATTGCGTCAAGTCTTCGTCCAAGTACCCAACCAATTTCCCCGCCCCCTCCAACGCGTCTTCGTAGTACACTCGCGCCTGTTGCGCCAACTTCGAGACTATAGCGTGACTGCTCTTCTTTGCCTTTGCCTTTTCGTAAAAGCACTCTTGCGCTTGCCCCAAGTGAAGCTTGATCATCGTCTCACAAAAATCTCGCCCGACGTCGGCGCTCGCCGCAAACTGCCCGAGCTTTCGCTCGCTCACATCCGCCAACATCTCAAACGCTCCCGCGGACTGCTGAAACGCCGCACACGCGCGCTTTATCCCCTCATCCGACCTTCCCGCGTTCGCCTCTCGCGCCCCTCGCCTGGACAACGCCGCCGCGTAATTGTACAACACCGCGCACTTTTCGTACTCCGCGTCCCTCGACGCGATCGTCCCCGGCGCCGCCTTCACCCCTCGACCGACGTCGAACCACTCAAACTCCACCCTCGCGTGTCCCGCGCCCTCGGATATCGGTATCCTCGACTCCAACGCTCGCAGCGCGCGATAATACTCCGCGAACGCCTCGACGTCTTCGCTCCCTTCGTTCGCGCTCGTCGTCGCCGCGTCGCGCAGCCGCTGCGTCTCCGCGAAATCTCCCGCCGCGCCGTCGGCGTCGTCGGGCGAGAGCGCTTCGCTCGCGTGCGCGTGCAGCGCGCTCGCGATGTCCGTCGGGACGCCCTGCGCGTCGTTCGGATCTCGGTCAGTCGTCGCGCGTCCCGTTCGCGCGTTCGTTCGCGCGTCGTCGCGCGTCGTCGTCGCGCGCGCGTCCGCGCACCCGCTTCGACGGCGCGCCGTAGTACATCGTCGACGTCGCGCCGCGGCGTGCGGCGGATCGCGGTCGTCGCGATGGGCACCGGCGCGCCGTGTAACGAATTTCGGACAAACGGAGCTATGTACAAACAGTAGCAATAACATTATAAGTCTTCGTAACCGTCTCGTGTGCGCGCATGCTCCGTATAGTAATAATAAAAATCGCCATGATCGACGCCAGCGCTGGCGCCTCGACGCGATCGCATCGATCGAATCAATCGAACGCCTTGCACTCGATCGCGCCCGGATCGTCGGCGCAGAGCTGGTCCATGGGATCGGTCTTGGCCGCGCTCTGCGCCTGGGTCGCGCTCTGCGCCGCGGCGTGCATCGCGCGCGCGCCGGGGACGTCTTTTTCGATGGCGGCCCAATCGGCATCCGTCTTGGCCTGCGCCATGCGGTTCTTTTGATAGCCCGAGAGCGCGTCGTAGGACGCCGCGCGACAGCGAACGGCGCGGGAATGGGCGCGGTTGATGCGGAAGCGCGCGATCGGGGGGGCGACGGCGGACGCGAGGGCGAACATGGCGCGCTGAAGTGCGGCTCGCGGCGACATCGGCTACGGAGGCGAACGCTAGTCGCGGTAGCGCGTGAGATCGACGCCGTCCCAACGGTCGTCGACGGACATGTCCAGGGCTAGGAACACGGTTTCGGCCCAGCCCTCGATGCCGGGGAGCTCGGGGTAGAAGACGTCGGGGAGCTCGCAGTTGGCGCACGCCTCGGCGGAGGTTTCGCCGATGCACACGTAGGCGGGCTGGAGCGCGCGCGCGTCGGCGGTGAGACGCTCGTACAGGGCGTCGCCGCAGAGCTCGACCCAGGCGCGAACGGCGCTGGGGCTTCCGAAAGTGACGACGTCGGCGCGCACGGCGGCGGCGACGTCCTCGGGGCTCAGTCGCTCGACGCGCTCGGTCGAGTACGTGTTCAGGCGCACCACCGTCGCCCCGCGCGCTTCTAATCCATCCTGCAGCGTCGTCGCCGCCTTCTTGCTCGCCGGGTACAGTATCAACGACCCCTGATCGCACGGTAACTCGGCCGCCATCGTCGCCGCCGTGGCTTTGCTCGGGGTGAACTGTTTATCCATCGCGAACGTCGTCGGCTCCGCCTTCGCGAGCACCTTCCCCGTCCCGGCGCCGACGACCGCCACTCGCACCCCGCTCGGCCTACCGGCCCTCTCGTACGCCTCTAAAAATACCTTCGCCGCCTCTGGACTCGTGACGCACACCCAATCCCAGCTCTCGCGCTTCAGCACGTCGGGAAACGTCGCCGCGTCTTCGCCCGGGACGGCTTCCACGAGCGGCAGCTCGACGCACCGCGCGCCTCTCGCGGCGAGCAGGTTCATCAGCGCGCCGTTCTTACCGCGCTCGCGCGTGCACACGACGGTTTTACCGTCGTACGACGAGGCGGCGGCGGTCGCTTCGGCGCGTCGCGCGCGCCCGCGCGCGCGAAGCGCGCGCGGGGACGACCTCGAGAGGTCGAGCGCGCGCGGTCGAGCGACGACGGCGGTGGACATGGCGACGCGCGAGACGCGCGCGAGACGCGCGCGAGAGACGCGTCGCGTCGACCGAGCGCGAACGCGACGGTCGCGCGCGCCGAGGTGTGCGGCGGGAAGGCGAACGCGGGGTTGGCTGCTACGTCTAGTCGTCGTTTCGTTCCGCTAATGATTGAGTGCGCTGACGCGCGGTCGTGGGGGGTGTTTTCGTCTAGGGTGATCGATGGTGGTCGTTCGCGCGCGGCGGACGGCGCGGCGTCATCGTCGACGCTTGCCCGGGGTCTCCGCGGACGACGCGCTCGCGCTCTTGTACAGACGCCCGCATTTGAGGAGTTCGCCGGCAATGTTTAAACCTTCGATGAAGCCGTCGATGTCGGCGATACCGAGGTTTAAATCGTCGGCCAGGGCGTGGAGGTCGCCGATGCTGAAGTAAGCCGAGTCGTTGGACGCCGTACGCGCGTTCATGGCTTCGATGAAGAGTTTCGTTTTGCTCCGCTTGGTTGATTTCCCGCCGGCGCGGTTGAAACGTAAACGCCCGTGCTGATCACTCAGTGCGTCGATGAGAGAAGCTTTGATGACTTCCACGGCGTCTTTGGCATCGTTTGCGGTGACATCGGTTCGAAGTTCGAGGCGCGCGCGAGCCTCGGCGAGCCGCACAAGGGATTCGAGTTGGCGAGCTGTCACCGGCGTACCGTCGGCGGGCGCTCGAGAGCGCAGCTCGAGATAAAACGTTTGCAATATCTCGGCAGCCTCACCGGTGAGTCTGGGATGGCAGTACGCGTGAGCGTAAGAAATATACTTCCGCATGACGTCGTGCGACAGAATTTCCATGGCCTCGTCGACGACGCGCAAACGCGAACGTAGCGGAACGTACGGCGCGGCGTCGTCGCGCAAATCTTGCGTGAACGCGCGCTCTGTGGCGTCCTCCAACGCTCGTCCATCGGCATCTACCTCGTTATAGTATGCGTGCAAGTTTTGTCGCGCTTGTGCGCGACGCGCTTGGCTGTGTCTACCACTGTGCTGCGCGATGACGTGCTCGCTCAAGTGCTCGTCCAAGACTTCGTCGACGGTGTCCAACAAGATGAAAATCAAGTCGAATCGACTGAGTAACGGTGCGGACATTTTCAGATTTTCATTCACGGTTTTCCCGCGATTGTAATGCCCTTGCACGGGATTCGCCGCGGCGATGATGGACGTGCGCGCGGGAAGCGTGGCGTTGAGGCCGGCTTTGCACACCGAGACGCTCTGCTGCTCCATAGCTTCGAGTAAGGCTTGATGCTCGTTTGGCATCTTGTCAAACTCGTCGACGCAGCACACGCCTCGATCAGCGAGAACTACGGCACCCGCTTCGAACGTTTGCGCTCCGGTCCCCGGATCACGCACCACGGCCGCCGTGAGACCGGCGGCAGAGACGGTTCGACCGCACACGTAAATCGATCGCGGCGCGAGATTTGACACGGCTTTGAGCATTTGGCTCTTCCCGAGACCCGGATCGCCGACGACGAGGCAGTGTAAAGACCCACGGGTAGGGACTTTTCCACAACCGGTGACAGATTTGCGCACACCGCCAAAGAGGCAAAGCAAGAGTCCGAGCTTGACAACGTCGTGACCAAAGATTTGAGGGCACAGAGAGTGCACGAGCGTTCGCACGATTTCTTCCCCATCTTGCTGACTGAAATCTGCGATGAACTCTAAATCTTGTGTAGACAACGTCGGTGCCGTCGTCGTTTCTACGTCGTCTTCTCCGTTCGTTCGTGCCTGCTTGTCGCTCACTTTAAACCTTTTACTTCCCAATGTCGCGCCATCGTCCGCCACGGCTTCATCGTTCGCGGTTGCGTCCACGGTACCATTCGGGGCGTTCGCCGCACCGCCATTATTTTCATCGTTTCTACCAGATGCATCCTCGCTGTCACCTTTGCCACGCGACACTGTGCAAGACCATGCGTTCAAGTACAACTCGCTGAGCGCCTGGTTGCGTCCCCGAGCGAGCGCGCCGCCGCCGCCGCCGTCAACCGTATCGCTCTCCACGACCCCCAGCATCGTCACCACGTCTCCTGGGGCGCATGAATCCGTCAGTGCGCCTCGCAACTCGCAATCCATAAATCTCGGTACGCGTCCCTCCTCGCTCATCACCCCGTCGTCGGCGATTTCTTGTATTCGAACGCGTTGCGAATCCGCGCACTCCACGTTGCTCAACTCGTGCACAAACTTCTTCCCTCGACATCGCTCGGTCGAGCACACTAACGGCGGACGATATTTCCCATCCTTGAACGTGCACCTCGACCGCTCCTGACACGTCTGACACACAAACACCATGTGCGTCACCGCGGGCTTTATCGGCGCCGCGCGCGTCACCGTCCCTTTCAAACTCACCACTCGCCCGACCACGTTACTCCGCATCGCCGCGAATCTCACCTTGCTCTCCTCATAGTTCACTAATTTCACGCACGTCGTCATCGACGTCACGACGCGTAAATCACTCGCTGGAATCCCGTACGCGTCCTGCAGCCTCGCTCGTCCCTCCGCGCTCGCCAGCGTCGCCTCGTGCGCCGCGCAACGCAAGCACGCCATGCACTCCATCGGCGCGCACGTCAACGCCGCGTGTAAATCACTTATGTGTTGCGTCTTCTCCCGCAGCTTCGCGTAATCGATCGTCACCGCGATCGTTCCTTCGTCGAAGAGTTCCACCTGTCGCGCGCGCGTTCAAAATTGTCGTCAGTCATCTCATTCAAGACCTCGTCCGCGCGATCGCCTCGCCTCGTCGCTCGACGCACATCTCTCACGAACGCCTTCCCACTCGTCGACGCGAAGAACGTCGTGAGCGCCCGGCTCAGCTCGGCGCGGCGGTCGTTAAACTCGTAGGAAACGTCGGGAAAGTACGCGCGCCACGATTGCGGACACGCGCGCTGGGCGAGCGCGACGTCCTCTCCGGCGCCGTTCGACCGCGCGCGTTGCCCGGCGTCGTCCCCGGGCATCGCCTCGACCGGCGATCCGACGACGACGACGACGCGAAGTGACGGTGTCGGGTGGAAGGAGGCGCGAAGAGGCGCGCGCGTCGGTTTCGATTCGGCGACGTCGCCTCCTCCTCGCGCGAACGAATGGCGGGAAATATTAGCGTGACGCGTACGACGCGCGACGCGCGAATGAGCGCTACCGCGATGCGAGCGATGGGACGCCGACGATGGAGACGAGACGCGCGTTCGACGCGCGCGCCCGTCTCCTCCAATCATCTAGAGATTTAACTCGCTCACAAACATCCTAAGACGACGATAACCTTGTTTAAGACACGGTTTGCATCGCGTCCGCGGCGTCCGTGCCCTTAGCACCACCCTTGCGCGCCAAGAGCGCCTTGCGATCCTTATCCATGTGGAGCTTGGTGATGAGCACCTTGGACGGGTCGACGCCGACGTTGATCGTCGCGCCTGCGATGCGAAAACCACGATTCGTCGCTCGGTCAGTCTCCCACTCGCGCGTCTCTCGTTCGCTCGCGCGAGGCGTCACCATCGTCCCGTCCTCATCGATCTACTCCCCGGCGGCGCGCGCGACGACGCCGTCCGTCGTCCCCGCGCGTTCGCGCGCCGACCCTAACTAGGGCTTTCCTCGAATCATCGTCTTCGCCCTCGTCCCCGTCGTGCCGCGCGACGCGATCTCGACGCCATCGAAACGTACCGTTCACCTTATCGCGCGTGATATTCTTGATGTGAATCACCCACTTCTTGCGATACACCTGCTCAACCTTCCCCTCGCGATTCTTAAACTTCCCGCGCGTCACGCGCACTTCGTCGTTCACGCGGATCGGCACCGCGTTCGCGCCGTACTGCGCCTTGAGTTCGCTCGCGAGCGGGGCGGACATGATTTTACGGCGCTCACTGCTCGGGGCGGTGAAGTGCGCCTTGCGCGTCTTGCGACGGGAGCTCGTGACGGAGGTCGAGTACTTCATCGGGCGTCGGCGAAAGACGGCGAGGCGGGCGCGGGGCGCGACGACGGGCGCGCCGTGCGGGCCGTGTGTGTTTTTCGATGATCCGTCAATGCAGTCTCGTCACGAGACCCGACACCCATTCGAACTTCATGGGCAAACCAATGCACAATGAACCTTGTGTCGTTTTCTACGTATTTAGTGAATTTTAGGTCCATGAGTGTGAATCGCACGCGCGCGGCGTGTCCAGCCCGCGCCCGGGACGGGACGGACCCGAAACCCACGAACCTTGTGTCGTTTTCTACGTATTTAGTGAATTTTAGGTCGATGAGTGTGAATCGCACGCGCGCGGCGTGTCCAGCCCGCGCGTAACGACATCCATCGGTCGACCGCGCCGACTCGCGGTGACGCGGCGCGACGACGGACGGCAGACCGGCGCGAACGACCGACGCGCGCGCGATGAAGACGTACAGCGTCGACGTTCCGGGAACGGGCGGCGCGCGAGAGACGCCCACGCGACGGTGGGTCGACGCGAGGGCGCGACAATCGCGACGAGGATTGGCGGCGAACGCGCGCGCGATGGGACGACGAACGCGATGACTGACGGTGAAGGACGACGAACAGGAACGCGGAGTATCCCGATGCGTTGATGACGGGATTCGCGGCGCCGCACGGGTCGGTGCGGACGCTGCACGACTGTTGGGAATCGATGGCGAGGCGACACGCGAACGCGCCGTGTCTGGGGACGAGGGACGTGGACGCGAAGACCGGGACGCCGGGGAAGTATACGTTTAGGACGTTCGCGGAGGTTGCGCGCGAACGGGTGGCGCTGGGGAGCGCGATGGCTCGGTTTGGGATCGCGCCGGGGAGCGCGATGGGGTTGTACAGCATCAACACGCCGGAGTGGGTGGCGCTCGAGGCGGCGATGACGCGACAGGGGGTGATTTCTGTGCCGTTGTACGACACCCTCGGACCGGATGCGGTGGTGTACATCGCGAACCATGCGTCTTTGTGTGCGGTGGCGTGCTCGCACGCGGTGTTGGCGACGATGGTGGCGTGTTTGAAGGACACGCCGACGGTGAAGCTCGTGGTGTGCTACGGCGGTCGAGGCGCCGGGAGCTCGGATTTCGCGGCGATTCGCTCGGCTCGCGAGCTCTTGCCGCCGGGGGTGAAACTGGTGAGTTATGAAGATATGTTAGAGATCGGTTCGCGGAATCCATCGCCCGCGACACCGGCGGCGCCGGATGATTTGGCGACGATTTGTTACACTAGCGGCACGACGGGGGCGCCGAAGGGCGTCATGCTGACGCATCGAAACTTGATCAGCAACGCCGCAGGTTATGCGTATGACTTAGAGCTCGGTCCGGGCGATAGTCACGTATCGTATCTTCCGCTCGCTCACATCTACGAGCGAGTGACGATGCTGGTAGTGTTGTTCAACGGCGCCAAAGTTGGGTTTTATCGCGGAGACGTCTTGCAACTTTTGGACGACATCAACGCCTTGAAACCGACCGTTTTTTGCTCCGTGCCTCGATTATGGAACCGAATTTACGATAAAGTGAATGCGGGCGTGCGCGAGGGCAGCGTGGTGGCGCAAAAGCTCTTCGCGTGGGCGTTCGAGTCCAAACGACGGGCGCTGTCCAAGGGTCAAACGCCAAACGCCCTGTTCGAGAAAGTCGTCTTCTCCAAGCTTCGCGCCAAGCTCGGCGGCCGCGTGCGCTACATGTCCACAGGTTCCGCTCCGATCAGCGCTGAAGTCATGGAGTTTTTGCGCATCGCTTTCGGATGCGTGCTCGAAGGTTACGGCATGACGGAATCCGCGTGCGTAATCTCAAAGACGGCGCAAGACGACTTCACCACGGGTCACGTCGGCGCCCCGGCGCCGTGCTGCGAGATCAAACTGGTGGACGTTCCCGAGATGCGATACACGAAAAATGATCACCCTCATCCTCGCGGAGAGATTTGCGTGCGCGGTCCGAGCGTGTTCCGTGGGTATTACAAGAACGACGCCGAGACCGCGGACGTCGTCGACCGCGACGGTTGGCTTCACACGGGCGACATCGGCACCTGGCTCCCAGGCGGTCGCTTGAAAATTATCGATAGAAAGAAGAACATCTTCAAGCTGGCTCAAGGCGAGTACGTGGCGCCGGAAAAGATTGAAAACGTCTACGCCCGCAACAAGTTTGTCGCACAATCCTTCGTCTACGGCGACTCCCTTCAGGCGCACCTCGTCGCCGTCGTCGTCCCGGATGAGGAAGTCTTGATGCCTTGGGCGGCCGCGAAGTCGTCCGAATTCAAGGGCATGAGCTTTAAAGATTTGTGCGCCGATGAACGCGTGAAAGCTCACGTGTTGAAGAGCATGATCGCCACGGGGAACGACGCCGGCCTGAAGGGATTCGAGCAAGTCCGAGCGATTCGCCTGTGCGACGAATTGTTCACCGTGGAGAACGGTTTGATCACCCCGACGTTCAAGTTGAAGCGCCCGCAGGCGCGCGAGCGGTTCCAGCGCGACATCGACGAAATGTACGCGCGAGGACGATGAACGCGACCGCACTTTATCTAGTATCGCCGCTAGGCACCGCATTGTTGAATCACACAAATTTAAACGTTTAAACTTTTCAAGTCGAAGCGAGGACGAAGGGGCGCGTGGCAAGAGGACAATTCTTTATCGTAGTGGTGGTGTTAATGAACACCAAAAGTTTATAGTCCATGGAACAAAGATTTCCCTAGACTGTTTTTGGTTTTTTTCTGTTTTTCGTGCTAATAAAGTCGCCCGCCTCCGCGGAGGGGAACGAAGCCGTCGTTCGAAACGCTTACGCGGAGGTGAACTTGGTGACAGCCTTGGTGCCTTCGGAGACGGCGTGCTTGGCGAGTTCACCCGGCAAGATCAATCGGACCGCGGTTTGGATTTCGCGGGACGTGACCGTCGGCTTCTTGTTGTATCGCGCGAGCTTGGCGGCTTCCGTGGCGATCTTCTCGAAGATGTCGTTGATGAACGAGTTCATGATGGACATCGCCTTGGAGGAGATACCGGTGTCCGGGTGCACTTGCTTCAAGACCTTGTAGATGTAGATCTTGTAGGTTTCGGACTTGGACTTGCGTCCAACCTTCTTGGCGCCCGAGGGCTTCTTTTGCGCGGGTTTCTTGGCCATCGTGTTCGTGCGTTCGCGTCGTGGAATGGCGCGCGCCCGGGACGCGCGACGGCCACGGGCGATTTTTCGCGAAATCGACTCATCGTTTCGGGGAGTCGAGTTCAAGGGTCAGGACTCGTCGAATGGAGTGACTCGTGCTTTTTCAGCCAATAGAATCACCGCATTTTGTGTAATTGCACGAAACAGATACATACTGTTTACTACTACGAGCAAAAAGCCAATCAGAATTCACGGTTTTGTGTCAAACGCGAAAACGCACCCAATCGTATGGAAACTTAGTGCGCCGCGCGGCGCTTCGTTTCCGAAAACTCGTCGAGTGGGCGCGCGATGGCGCGCGAGCGTCATTACTCGACGCGCGTGCACACGCCCGTTCGCTTACTCACACAACACACAACGTACGTGCGCGCGCGTTGATTGTTTTCGCGCTCGTCGCGTCGCCGTCGTCGCCGCCGCGAGAGAACGCGCACTGACCGCTCGTCGTCGTTTCGCGCGCTTCGCAGTCTTTCACGAAAATGTCTGGTCGCGGTAAAGGAAAGTCCGGCAAGAAGGCCACGAGCCGATCCGCCAAGGCGGGCTTGCAATTCCCGGTCGGTCGTGTCGCCCGTTACTTGAAGGCTGGCAAGTACGCCACGCGCGTCGGTGCCGGTGCGCCGGTCTACTTGGCCGCCGTGCTCGAATACTTGTGCGCGGAGGTGCTCGAACTCGCGGGCAACGCGAGCCGAGACAACAAGAAGTCCCGCATCGTGCCGCGCCACATTCAGTTGGCGATCCGCAACGACGAAGAGCTTTCCAAGCTCCTCGGTACGGTGACCATCGCGGCCGGTGGTGTTTTGCCGAACATCCACTCCGTGTTGTTGCCGAAGAAGTCCAAGAAGTAAACGGCGACTCTTCGAGACACGGTCGACCGCGCGCGTTTATCAACGCGATCGGTCTGTATCATACCAACCATTAGCGAACATAACAAACCATAGCGATATAATTTGATATATGACGACGATGTCTGCGCGTGATACGAATGAACTCGCCGCCGTTTCCTTCGTCCTTCGTCTCGTTCGCGCGCCTTTGTCTCGCGAGTCGCGGCGCCCCGGCCCGCACTTCTCGTCGACCGCGGGAGTCAACGCGCCGTCATGGACGACGCGCGCGCGAGTCCGAAGGTTCAGCTCATCATGAACGCGTGCTCGGCGTCCAAAGCCGCGGACGTCGTGCTCGCCGTCGGTGCGAAACCGTGCATGGGATGCACCACCTACGAGGAAGCCGCGCTCACCGCATCGCTCTGCGACGTGACCGTGTTGAATTTCGGCACGCCCACGACGGCGGAGATCGCAAACGCCGTGCTCAGCGCGCAAAACGTCGTGGTCGATCCCGTGGGGTGTGGACTGGAGACGAGAGGGAGAACGGTAAAGGAGTGGTTGGAACGGCGCGGCGCCGTCGCTCGGGACGCGAGCGATGTGCGACCGATGCGCACTGTGGTGAAGGGAAATCGAAGTGAAATCGAAGCGTTGATTGAGTTGTTTGCTGTGAACGGTAGCGTTGGGGCGAATTTGAGCGTTACACCGGAATCGTCCGACGGCGACTGCGCGGAAAAAGACGTTTTCGACGCGCTGAATCAACTATCGGAAAAGCTTGGCGCGATGATTGTGATGACTGGGAGCGTGGATTATGTTACCACACCGCGATCAACTCGGGTCGATGGTGCGCCCGGAAACGAAGCCGTTCACGAGTTCGATGCGCCGATTCTGCAGAAATTTTCTGGCGCGGGTTGTTGCCTCGGAGCCTTCCTGGCGGCGACGGTTCCCGGATCGGGACTAGAGAATGCGAGAGCGTTGCGAGCCTCGTGTCTAGTGTATAGACGGATTGCGACTGACGTTGTTCGGTTAGGGAACTTTTCCGGACCTGCTTCTTTCCAAGTGGCATTCTTTGACGCGCTGGCGAGTCTAAAAAGCTACGAGTAGTGAGCGCGTCGGGGATGAGGACCGTGTGAAATAGACTAGCTATGGTGTAGAAATTGAAAAAGGTATAGTTTAGCTAGCCGAATCACGCTCAAGGCGCATCACACCTGACCCGCCTTGTCGACGGGTTTCTCGTCTTCGCCTTCGGGGACGAAATCTTCCCAGCGATACATGTACATCGCCGATACTTGAAGCGCGAGGATGAAGGAAAAGAACAAGCTCGTAAACCCCCACGCCGCCATGTCGCCGACGTATTTCACTTGACTCCCGGGCTTGTACCAGAACGGACACGCCGCGAGTAAGGTGAAAATCATGAAGAACCACGGGATCGGGTTGGAGAGCATCTTGTCCACTTTTTTACCGATGAACAGCGTGTTCGTTTGCGCGGTCGCCGCGGATTTCGCGGCGGGGACGACAAACTTTTCCAAGAGTGTGACGAGAATGACGACGCCGACGTTTATCAAAAACGCAAAGCATGCGGTGTTCCACCCCGTGGAGTGTTCATCGAGGCCGAGGTTCCGCTTGACGTTGAACTCGGTGTCCAGAACCATGACCAAGCCGGAGATGACACCAGCCACGATACCGGCTAGGACGGCTTCGCCGGAGAGCCAGTGAAGGTGGATCCCACCCCATACTGCTGGAACGGCGTGAATCGGGGTGACGGTTTGAATGGAGAACAACCCAGTGATGTCGGGTTTGCCTTCGCGGAGGTTGACGATGGACAGCCCCAAACCGACACCGAGAGCGGCGAGGGAGGACACCAATCCAACGATTTTCAGCGCGTTTCCATCGACACGCGCTTTTGGGAACACTTTTTGAACGTAGGGCTGGTAAATGTCGCGCACAAACATCGTACTGAAGGCGAGCAAACCAGAGTCGGCGGTGGATATCATCGCCGCGAAGGCGGCGAGAACCAAGAGCGACGCGGAGAAGTCCCCGAACGCCGAAGCGTTCTTCAGCTGGAGTGCGAGTTTTCCAAAGATTGATTGTTGATTTCCGATGTCCGCCACAGTGGCGACATCACGCAGGGCGTACACCGCGGTCCAACCGGCGATCATGGTGGAGAGTTGGACCCAGAAAAAGGTAAAGTTCATCCCCGCCAAACCGCGTTGGAGCATTTTACGATCCTTCGCGACGAACAATCGCATGGCGAGGTGCGGAAACATCGTCGCCGCGACGGACACGCGAAGCGTGAACGAGGTGTACGATATGATGGACCAAGACCCGTCCGTTTTGGGAATGGTTTGAAACTTGGGGGGTGACGCCGCGGCGAAGTAATCCTTCGCTCGCGACAATCCACCGAATTCCACCCCGCTCGCGATGAAGAAGATCAGCGAACCGACGATGAGCATGCATCCTTGAATGATGTCCGTATACGCCACCGCACGAAGACCACCGACGGCCTCGACGGCGATCATGATCAAGGCAAAGATCAACACCCCGCCCGTCTCCGAGATGGCGCCGGCGGTGAACGCCTCGACGATTTTACCCATCGACACAAACTGCGAAATTTGGTAGCAGAAGATTGGAAGCAACAAACACCCCCAGGTGATCACTCGCAGCGCGTGCGCCGTGAGTTGATGCCGAGAATTCGGCGCGCTGAACCTGTCGTAGACGACTTCGCTCAGCGTGAGATACCCTCGCAATTTTCCGAGCGCGTTCAGTCGCGGCGCCATGATCAAAAATCCCATGTACACCCCGACGCCCGCTGGAATCCATCGCGTGGCGAACCATCCCTTAAACCACGCCTCCCACGCGATCCCTTCCACGGAATACGCCGAAAACAGCGACGCCGAGAGCGTAAAAAACAGCGCGACGCCGCCGAGTCCCTTCCCGCCGCCGAAGTGGTTCCGCATCGCGTCCCCAGCGTCGTTCGCCGCCGCCTTATTTCGCCGGTGCGCGAACGTCGCCGCCGCGCCGGACGCGACCCCGTACAGCGATATCAGCGCGTACAACCACCCGTAGTTCGCCATCGTCGTTTCTCCGCGATTTGCCCCGACCCCCGCGTCCTCGTCGTTCGCGCGACCCCTCGCGCGTCGTTCGCCGGCTCAGTCCTTACGCAGGTATTACCCCGATACAAGTTCAAACGATTTACGTGTTCTCAGGCTCGATTCGCGCGCCGTCGGCCGTCGCGCGTCGTCGGAAGCCACTCGCCGAGCGCGGTGTGCGGACGCGTTCGACGCGCCGCGCGCGCATCGATCGTCGATCGATCGATCGCCCGGTTTCGTTTCGCGCGGCCGATCGTCGGCGCCGGTTTCGAGGCGAGGTCAACCACCGACCGCGGAAACCACGGGCGGCCGCCGAAAGCGCAGGCTGGACAAAACGCGATCACGCATTTCAAGCTCACGGGCTTCACGAACGTTGAATACACAGGAAACTCTTGGGGCCGCTTTAGTGGTTTCAACTTTGGATCCGCGTTAAGTGGTATACCTCAAAGAGTTTCCTACGTATTCAGCATTCGTCAAGCCGATGCGCTCGAAATGCGTGATTACGTTTTGTCCAGCCTGCGCGTGCGCGATCGATCCCGCGATCGACGCCCGCCGTCGCCCTCGCGATCGATGCCGATCGATGGCGCGATCGACGCGATCGATCGAGCGCGATCGACGCCTTTCGACGCGTTTCGAGCGACGCGATCGATCGACGCGTCGAGGTTCGCGCGCGATCGATGGCGAACCCGCGCGGCGTCCGTCGCGCACACGACGACGCGCCGACGCGCGACGACGCGCGACGCGCGCGCGGCGACGCGCGACGCGCGGCGCGACGGACGACGCGCGCGCGATGGATCCGTCGACGACCGCGAGCGAGGTGCGCGCGCGCGCGGCGACGACGAGGGCGGGCGACGAAGGGGACGCGCGGGCGGCGCGCGTGACGCTCGGAGGCGGCGCGCGTCGCGCGGGGGCGTTCTCAACGACGCGACGACGCGGTGATGGGTGGCGATCGTGGTTTTTGACGTTCGGGCGTCGCGCGTCGGGCGGACGGAGGACGGCCTCGACGGCGGTGGCGCGACGCGCGCGCGCGCGCGCGGCGGCGCGACGCGGCGACGGCGGCGGCGCGGAGACAGACGCGGCGCGACGGTCGTCGGTCGACGCGCGCGTCGTGGAATGCTCGCGCGAGGCGTTTTTATCGGTTTCGCGCGCGTTTGCGAGACGACTGACGGGTTTCGGTGACGTGGTTGTCGCTCGCAGACGCGCGCTCGGCCCGATTCGGCGCGAGCGCTGTGGAGTCGCCCCGACGTCGCGAAATACGTCGCGGAGATGACCGCCAGCGGGTCGTTCGTGCATCAGATGGCCACCGGGGAGCTCCCTCGCGAGAAGTATCTTCGCTATCTGTCGCAAGACGCGTACTTCTTGTTTCATTTCAATCGAGCGTACGCGCAGGCGCTTCGCCTGGCCGCGGACGTCGACGAGCAGAGAGTCTTTCACGAACTCATCGGTGGCGTGCTCGACGAGCTGAAGTTACACTCCGCGGCGTGTGAAAAGTGGGGCGTGGACGTGGACGCCGTCGAGGTGCACGCCGCGAGCCGGGCGTACGTGGAGTTTCTGGAGTCTTTGCACGGGAAATCTTCGCTCGAGTTGGTCGCCGGGATGATTCCGTGCATGCGACTGTATGCGTACGTCGGTCGGTACTTTCTCACGCGAGCGGATGCGGGTGTAGACGGAATTCCCGACCCGCGGACGTCACCGTACGCCGAATGGTTCGAGGCGTACGGTGGGGATGAGATGGAATCCCTCGCGTGTCGTTTAGAGTCGTTATTACCCGAAGAAATCGAGGATGAGCGCGCCGTCGATAATTACGTCGAGGCGATTCGTCTTGAACGTGACTTCTTCGCCGCGCACGCGTAGTCATCTAGCTAATGATAGTATTAACACGTTAGGATTGAACTAATGCAGCAACTTATGGACCGCCTTTTTCACGTCCGCCGCGTTGGCGACGGCGGAAATGACGGCTATTCCGTCGGCGCCCGTCGCTCGAACAGACGCGGCGTTTTCGAGCGAGACGCCCCCGATGGCGACGACTGGTAAGGAAAGCTCGCGAGCTACCGCGATAACTTTCCCGACACCATCCAAGCCGATGACTTTAGCGTCACCCTTGGAATTAGTGCCGAAACACGCGCCGCACCCTATGTAATCGGCGTCGTCGGCGCTTGCTTGGCGCGCCAAAGACACCTCTCGACAGCTCACTCCGATCCATTTATTCGGACCAAGAATTTGTCGAGCCTCCGCGCAAGTCATGTCTGACTGACCCAAGTGCACACCATCGGCGTCACACGCGATGGCGACGTCGACACGATCGTTGACGATGAACGGGACGCCGTATTCATCGCACGCCGCCTTCATCGCCTTGGCGCGTTCGATCAAGGCCCTCGTCGAGGGATCCTTATCGCGCATCTGCACAATCGTCACTCCCGCCTCGAGCGCCTGTCGAAGCTTATCCATGGTCAACGCCTCACTGCTGACGAGATAAAGTTTCAAACATCGCGGATCGAACCGCTTTCCACGCGCCGCCGCGCCGGCGTGAAACGGCAAATGATTCAACGGCCCGTGTCCCGCGCCGTATCCCGGACTCGTTCGAATCGCCTCCGAGATGTACCTCTTCGCTCGATGCACCGCCGTAGGAACGTCATACCCTTGCGCCAACGACGCCGCGATCGAGCTCGCGAGCGTGCACCCGGTCCCGTGGGTGTGCCTCGTATCTATTCTCGCGCTCGAGAACGTCGTCGTCCTCCCCGTGTTCGCCTCGTACAAATAATCCACCGACATCTCCGCGTCATCCTTGACGTGCCCACCCTTAAGTAACACCCACTGACACCCTAACTTCCCTAACTCCTTCGCCCGCGTCGCCATCGTCTCCATCACGAACTCTTCCTCGCTCAAGTTTAGCAGCGCCGCCGCCTCCGGGACGTTTGGCGTGATCACCGTCGCGAGCGGCGCCAACCGATCCCGCATCACCTCCAGCGCCTCCGCTTCGAGCAGGCTCGCGCCGCCTTTCGCCAGCATCACCGTGTCCACGACGACGTTGGTCAATCGATGTCGTTCGATCGCGTCGGCGACGGCGCGCGTCGTCGCCGCGTTGGCCAGCATCCCCGTCTTGCACGCGTCTGGCGGTAGATCCGTCACCACGGCCTCGATCTGCGCCTCGATGAACTCCAACGGTGCGGCGTGGACGCCGTGCACGCCCGTGGTGTTTTGAGCGGTGAGCGCGGTGATGGCGGTCGTGGCGAAGGCGCCGTGGGCGAGGATCGCCTTGACGTCGGCTTGGACGCCGGCGCCGCCGCCCGAGTCGGAGCCGGCGACGACGAGGACTTTACCGCGAACCATTCGAGGAGGCGCGGAGGGGTTGGCGTGAGACGTGTACGAGGTGAATGGTGAATTACGCGCCGATGGGCGATGGGCTAGTGTCGGGACCGCGCCGTCGCGCGAGGCGCGGTGTGCGGACGACCGGGACGAAAAGTCACTTGATGCGGTAGCCCTCCTCGGCGTACGATTTGCCGCGCTCGAAAACCTCCCAACGGTTCGCTGGAAACATGGACTTGTTCTTGTCGTACCAAGAGCGGAGGATGACCTTGCCGGGATGGGAATTTTCAACCTCGACGTTGGCGCCGCCGCGGAGGCGAACGTCGTCCTTGACGTCGAAGCGAAACAGCGGTCCGGATTTCCCGCGCGCCTTGGTCGTGATGAGCTCGTGGAAAGTTAAATCTGGGAGCATGATCAAATCTTCTTTGACGTACATCATCCCGGAGACGTCGCAGTGACGCATGTCTCGCTGCACGGTGCGCTCGCCGTCGGCCAAGAGCTCGGCGCGCACTTTGCCGAGAAACGCCTCCACGGTATCGCCTTTGACGCATTTGATCTTTCCGCCGGCTCTGCGCGAGCCGTCGTAATAACTATACGTGATGATCACGGGTTCGTTCCTCTCCAAGCGCGACTTGGTGAGAAATTCCTCCTCTATCGCTCGTCGCTCTCGAAGCTCCTCCTCCTCTCTCGCGCGGTCGGGGAGAAATTCTGTGTTCACGTTCGGGTTCTTCCCGAGCCCGAAGCCCTTATTTACGACTAGTTCTTCACCCTCCGCGACTTCGTCTGATTCCTCGTCGCCGAACGATAATTTATGCGACGTCTTCGTCGCCCGTTTTCGCTTCCGCTTCGCCTTGACCTCCTCGGCCCGCGTTCGCGCCTCCTCCTCCTTCTCAGCCTTTTCCCTCGCCATCGCGCCCTCGATCTCGTCCTGACGCTTGACGAAATCTTCTCGAGTCATCAGTCCGACCGTGGACGCCTTGAACGCGGCGTCGACGCGCTCGACGGTGCTCGAGGCGAAACCGACGAGGCGGCTGGTGGACGCTGGGACATCGCTCGCGGGAGTCGCGCGGGCGGTTTCAGCGCGCTCGCTCGCGACGGCGCGGTCGCCGTTGAACGCGTGACGCGCCGGGGCGTCGTCGGGAGGCGAGGGGGGTGGGTCGGGCATGGCGCGGGCGCGCCTCGGCGTGTGCCGCTCGACCGAGCGGGACGCGCGGGGAGTTTCGTCGTCGTCTACCGTCTAGTTGTGTATTACACGTCGTCGATGTCGCCTGAACGCGTCGTCGTCGTCGCGCGTTCGTCTATTCCTGTCTCGCTCGTTTGATTGGCGGCGGCGGGGGCGGCGGGCCGACGCCTGCGCCCGTCTGCGCTCGCGCTCCCGGGGGCGCGCCGCGCATCTGTTGCTGCATCATCATCATCTGTTGCGGGTGCATCGGCGGCGGCGGACGCACCGGCGCTGGATACGGAACGCCGCCGTATCCGGGCTTATCCGGCGGAATCGGCCCCTTCCACGCCGTGTCCGGCGGCGGCGGCAAAGGATCGTTCCGCCCGAGCGACGCCGCCGCCGGTTGCACTTTCGGAATTTCTGCGAACGTCACCACGCACGACTTTCCATTTATCTCCTTTCCGTGCAGATTCTCCTTGCACTGCGCCGCCGCATCCGCCGTCGCGAACTCCACCGCGCAGCACCCTTTGCTCTTCCCGGTTGCCTTGTCCGCGAAAAACGTCAGCGACTTCACTCGGCCAAACTCGCCGAGAATCGCCTCCAGCTCCGCGTCCGTGGTCCACCACGTGAGAGAGGCGACGTAGACCGCGGTCGGGCGGCCGTCGTCCGGGACGTTCGGAGAAGACGTGCGCGGCGGCGCCGCGGCCGCCTTGACCGGCGCCGCCGCCGCGCGCGCCGTCGTCGCCGTCGTCGTCGATCGAACCGGCGCGTCGTCGTCTGGGTCGTGCGAAATGCGTACGTCGTCGTCAGTCGCCCCGCGTCGGGTCTTTCGCGCGGTGCGCGCGTCGAGCGCGCGGGAAAGTTTAAGCGGGAGAATTGTGTGTCGGCGCGCGCGCCGCGTGGGCGTCGTCGCTCGCGTCGCGCACGCACCGACGTCGCCGTAGAGCAACGCGTCCTCGTCTATGTCATCATCTGCGGCCGTCATCGAGGTCGAGGGGCGCGCGCGGACGTGTGGCGGCGAGACGATCTGCAGGGCGCGTCGAGGCGGGCCGGCGAGAGGGAACGCCGACGAGTCGATTTCGAAAGAAAGTGCGCTAATTTGTCATTCAAACGGTCATAACTCTATGGAAACGTGGATCGAAATTTCGTGAGACGCTTTAACGCGGTGAGCCAGGCGCTGCACTCGTCCCAATCGCCGGTGGTGAGGGCCATTTGGACGCCGTGCGCGGCGGTGAAATTCGCCGTGTCGAGCGCCTCGGCGAGAGATTTGAGCTTGGCGACGACGGATGGGGACACCTCGGCGGCGTTGAGCTTCCAGAGGAGAACACCGAGTCGTCTGGAGCTGTCGTCCATCTCTTTACGCTTCGCTGGATGGGCGGCGGCGGCGGCGGCGCACGCGTCGTAGAGCGAGCGAAGCGACTGCGCGACGGGCGCGAGGTCGGGTGAAATCTTGCTCGTGTCGACGGTTTCCACGGAGCAGTTCGCCGGTGGTTGCGGCTTTGCCGGCGCCGCAGGTGGCGGTGGTGGTGCTGCGGCCGGCTGCTGCTGCATCGGCGGCGGAGCCGGCGCAAAGGTTGACGGTTGCGGCGGGCCGGGCTGGAAGCTCTGCTGCTGGTGCTGCGGCGCGCCGTACGCCTGCGCCGAAGGTGGCGGTGTAGGCGCATTCGCACCGTACGCCGGTTGCTCGACGCGTTGCGGAATGATCGGCGGCGGCGTTGCGGGCGCAGGGTTGAACGAGGCAGCGGGGGCGACGGACGAAGGCGGCGGGGGCGGTGCGCGCGAGGGCTGTTGTTGCGGCGGCCCGCCCATTTGCTGCTGTTGTTGCGGCATCATGGGAGTCGGAACCATCATTCCGGGCATTGGTGGTGGCGCTTGGTGATGCTGCGGAGCCATCGGCGCCGGAGGCGCACCGTAACCACCGCCGATCGGGGGTGCTGCGGGGGCGCCCATGTTGCCCGCGGCGACTTGAGCGGCGACGTTGTACGCCGCGGTCATCGACGGAGGCACAGACGGTTGCGCTGGCTGACTCATACCTCCCCCGTATCCACTAGGGGTGGCGTACGCGCTCTCAACAGGCGCACTGTCGTACGCGGTCTGTCTCGGCGGCGGTCCCGTGGGAGCTGCCTGTTGTGGCGGCGGCCGGGGCGCTGCGGTCCCGGGGGGCATCGCAGGGGTCGGCGATGATCCCGAAAAGTACCCACCCTGCATATCGATCGGAGGCATCGTCGGTATCATCGGCGCCGGTTGCTGCGGCGCTCGTTGAGGAACTTGCGAAACTGGCGGTGGCGCCATAGCCGCAGGCGTGAAAGTCGTCGGCGGAGGCGGAGGCGCCGGGGTGCTGTACGCCGAAGTCATCGACGGCGGGACGCCGTACGCGGCTTGGGATCCATAAGACGATGGCTGTGCCGGAGGCGGCGAGGCCTGGTACGCAGACATCGTGGATGGAGCGCCATACGACGGCTGTACCACCGACGCAGAGACCGGAGACGCGACGACTGGCGCACTCGTGGTCGCCTTGTTGGAAATACTGCTGCGAATAATTCTGTTGCGCAAGACGTTTACTTCTTCACCCGGGGTCCCGGGAACCATGCCCAAGTAATCTAACGCGCTGTCCAGATCACCTTGGGAAGACAACATTTCCGCGTAATTCGTAATCAAACTCGTGAAACCTTGCGTAGCTTCCGATTGTCCCGCCGCGCGAGTCATCATCACAGCCTTCTCGACTACACTGTACAAATCCTTTGGACTAAAGTTTCTCGACGGCAGTGAAGACAGCCAGTACTTGATAGCCGCATCCACATTACCCGCACAAACGTAGCACAGCATCGCAGACTTATGATCTCCGCTCTTTGCCAATCCCTCGGCGAGAACTTCCGCTAATGGACCCCATTCATCACCAGGGGCGTACGTGCACAACAACGCCAGCGTCTCACGCCAAGCCGACACCGGCCGCGCCTTGACGAGATTCGACAAGTTCTTTCCGACCACCGCCGCGGCCACTTGCATGTACGGGCGCGGAACTCGCGCAATGTGCGCAGCTTGGGTTTCAGCCCATAGTTCCGGACCACCAGCCGCGGCGAGGATGAGGGCGTCGGCGTAGCGCTCGGCGCGCTTGCACGCGTCCACGGCGGCTTTGTAATCGCCTACAATCAAAGCGCGTTGAATCTCAAAATCAGCAGCCGTCGGCGGTGGAGCCTTTGAAACCACCGGCGCCGGTTTTTTCGGCGCCGGTTTTTTCGGCGACGGAATGTGCTTCGGCGACGTAGGTTGCGCCGCGTCTCCAAGGTTGTCGAAGAATGCGTCAGAGTCCTCGACCGGAGGCAGCGCTGGCGACGTCGGTGTACTCACCGGCGTCGACGCATCGGCTTGCGAATCATCAGTATCCTTAATCGACAAGGCCGCGAGGGACTTCTCGCGCGCCTCCAAGGCGTCACCAAACTCGAGGTGGCGTAACATTTCTCGCCTGGCGTCCTCGGTGAATAAGATACTCATAAACGTCCAAGCTTCGTGCTCTTCACCCTTGGCCATGCGTTTCTTCGCCTCGCAAAATTTAATCAGCGCCTCCGTGTCTCCTCCCTTCACGGCGTCTTCAAACTCGGAGCTGTTTTCTTTCACCACCAAACCATCCGTCGTCTCGCTCTTGACGGAAATCACGGTCACGGCGCCCGGCGTCGCCGGGGCACCCTGGAGCGTGGCTCCGTGCGCCACGAGCTTACCACCGAATCCGAAAGTGGCCCCGCAAGGACGTTTCAACCAGTTCGGTGCGCGTTTCATCGGCATCGTTGGACCGGCGCTTTGCTGGTGGGCGAGTTCGGAAAAGTCCGAGCTCACGCCGTGAGCGTCCGCTGAACCTTGCGCCGTCGCCCCCGCCTTTTGCAAGTTGTGCAAGGTGATCTTGCCGTCGAACGAAGATGTGGACAAGATGCCGGGCGTCGTCTTGCTCCATTGAACGTCGAAATTCCAGTTCGCGCTCGCGGGAAGCTCGGAAATGACCTCACCGGCCTCGGTGTCCCAGCAAAGCGTCCTGTTGTCCTTGCCGCACGTGAGCAGCAGGGACGGATCTTGCAAGTTCCAGGCCATGGCGAGCACGCCTTTGGAATGGGCGACGAATTCGCGCGCAGGAGAGATAGAGTTCCGCAAATCCCACACCTGAAGCGAGCACGAGCGATCGTCGTCGCTCGCGACGATAAGCTGGGTCGCCACCTCTGGGTTCCACTGCAACGCCGAGCACCGCCGGCGGGAATTCGGATCGGTGAACGAAATCACCGGACGCTGACGCTTCAAATCCCAAACCACCGTGGTACCGTTGAGCGAAGAAGACGCCAAAATGTGCTGCACTTTATGATTCCACGCCAAATACGAAACCTCCCCGGCGCTCGGGCCGCCCGAGGTAGACTTGAGCGCGGGATACAACGACGGCTTGTTCGGATTTGCCAAATCCCAAATACAAAGCTCCCCATCCTCCGCCCCGCTCGCGAGCAGGTTGGGTGAGAACGTGTTAAAGTCCAAGCCCCTCACCGCACCCTGATGCTTGGCCAACTTTGTGATTATCGCCCCGCTCTGGGCGCCGTCCACGATCTTCGCCGGATTGTACACGTTCACCGTGCCGTCCACCAACCCCCCGGCAATCAACCCCAGCCGCGTCTCCTCCGACGCCGCGCCCCTCCCCCACACCAACCTATGAAACCTCTCCGTCGACGGCACCGCCTTCCCGCGCGTCGGCATCTCAAACTCCCCATCCGCGTAGTCCGTCGAGAAGATTTCCAAACACGCCGTCGTGCTAAACGACAAATCGATCGCCCCCGCCATCGTCCCCGTCGCCAGAAACGGCGCATCCGGGCTGTGAAGCGCGCGCACGCGCGCGTTCGTCAGTCTCGACCGCGATTTTCGCGCGCTCGCGCGCGCCTCGCGCGCGCCTCGTCACTTTTCGCGTCGTCCCGCGGGACAATCGCATTCAAGATTCGCGCGCGCGTGTACGCGTCGCGCGTCGCGCGCGCGCCGCGGTCGCCGCATCGGTGATCGCGCGCACCTGAACGCGACGGTCGCGCATCTGTTCGCGCGCTTCACCGCCGTCATGTCGATCGCGCGCGTGTGCGGACGCGCGCGGTCGCGGTCGATCGCGCGCGCGGTCGCGCGGCGCAGGCTAGACAAAACGGTCGCGCCTTTCGAGCTCTCACGGGGTTCAATCGGGATAAATATTGGATAAATTCGCAGAGTTTGTGCGCGCGGTCGACCACGGTGCAGTGCGATTCGCGCCCGCGCGCGTCGGTGGTTTTCTTTCCATGGGCACATCATCGTTTTATCATTCATTCGCGCATCGTTCTCGATGCATTCGATGCATTCGACGGTCATCGGTCGTTCTCGATGCATTCGATTCGATGGTCATCGGTCGTTCTCGATGCATTCGATGCATTCGATGGTCATCGGTCGTTCTCGATGCATTCGATTCATTCGATGGTCATCGGTCGTTCTCGATGCATTCGATTCATTCGATGGTCATCGGTCGTTCTCGATGCATTCGATTCT
>Ga0255765_1001186_pt1 | contig 32993 bp, 19 predicted proteins | sample 041ome_8_FD_179965 | JGI IMG/M metagenome (GOLD analysis project Ga0255765, IMG submission 179965) | Coastal salt marsh microbial communities from the Groves Creek Marsh, Skidaway Island, Georgia - 041407BS metaG (version 2) | ecosystem: Environmental > Aquatic > Marine > Intertidal zone > Salt...
AGAGTTTGGGACTTACTCACGTACGGCGACACACACACCAACACCGTTTACGATAGGGGCATCTGGAAGAAGTACGTAAATCCTGCGCCGGGCTTTAAAAGCGTCGATCCCGGTAACCTCGACACCAAAAGCTTTGAATCATTCGAGGAAGCCCTCGATGCAAAGTGTCAGACGGACTGGAAATGTCTCGGTTACGACTACTATTTCAAATTCTCGTCGTCGTTCCCGCCCAAGCTCACGATGCGAAAGAATCTCCTCTATCCCGGTGGAAAGACACCAAAAGATAGGTGGGCACTCAAGTACGAACACTATTACGGCGTCGTTGTCGAATAAAAGCAAAAAAGAAAATACAAGCACCCCCGGGCGGGGGGGTGCACACGCAATTTTGTAACACAACGTGTAATCTTGTAACACGCAAACAAATTTTGACCAAAACGAGACGAACCGTGACATACATAAGTATTCAAACCATCGAATGTCTATATAACGAAACACAAACATTGCCCATTCCATATTTAACCACAAAATACACAAAGTAGAATCGAATCGGTATAGTGTGTGTGTGTTTATTGGCTACAAATGTGTTACAAGGGTGGATAGTATGTGGGTGTCTGGTCGGTCGGACAGTCCTATACCCCGACCACGTGGGCGCGCGTCGCGCGCGCACGCTGGAATGATTACGCCGCGCCCAAGACGACGCGCCATTGACATATAGTCATATCCGCCCCGACCGTAATGACGTAGGAATCATCAAATAAAAACTTAACCTGAGTGATTGCCCCAGAGTGCGCACCGAATGAACGCGATTGGGCGTTTTGATGGGCGGGGTATTGGAAGACGCGCAAGACGCCGCGGGCGTCTCCGACGGCGATGCACGTCCTCGTGTGCGAGCGGTCGCAACACGTAATATCGTCCCCGAGGGAGTGATTGGGGATTATGCCCTGTACGGGCCAGCCGTAGGTGGAAGACCACGTGTACCACTCGACGTTTCGTAAGTCTGCTGGGAATTTGACTTGCGCGCCGTTTGGCATTTCCCAAAATAACAACTCGGCGTTGGCGCTCGCGGATTGTAAGAGCGCGCTGTCTGTGGACCAGTCGAGTTGAATAACCTTTGAGGAGTGACCTTTGGCGACACCAATTCGGGAATATTGCTTGCCGACGTCGTAGATGTCGATGATATTTTCATCGGAACCGACGGCGATGTACTGACCATTCGGGCTATATTTGAGCACGCCAATCGGCTCACCCCGGTCTTTGCGCAAGTGCACCGTGTCGAGGGAATCCGAGCTGAAGATGATGATTCCGCCACCAGCTAAACCCACTGCAATTTGGGTACCATCTGGGTGGTACGCACACGAACGCGCTTTCGCACCCAAGTGACGCACCATCACCATTCGACGCGACGGGACGTCCCACACTCGAACCGTTGAATCATCGCCGACAGTGCAGATTTGATGATCGCTCGGATGCGCGTCGAGGCCCCAAATAGTGCCATACCCATGCCCTTGGAAGAGTAAATTATACGAATACGACGTGGTATTCATCTCAAACACTTCACCCGTACGAGTACCCAACAGCAACATCTTTCCGTGCAAGTGCATAGATTTCACACACGCTGTGGTGACGTTTGGATATTCGATCGAAACACTTCGCAGTAACAAGCTCAAGTCTGCGGTCCAAAATTTTACCACGCCCTCTGAACCTGCGGAGATTATCATATCTCGCGTAGCTGTAATAGCTTGAGCAACTTTGTGCACCCGTCGAGCATTCGTGCCCAGCTGGTAACCGCGGAACAAGTACAAGCTTCCATCCTGAGTGCCTACGACTGTGGTATCTGCCGCCGGAAATCCACAACACAATGCAGTTTGAATCGTGCCTCTCTTAGAAAATACAGCTTTGCGTCCTTTCAACGGGTCTGATGACCAAAAGACACAATGCTTTACCCCTAGAGTAACGATGTAGTCTTGGAACGGCGACCACGCAATGTTTACAATTTTTTCTGGACTTCCATCGCAGCTCGACAGAAGCTCCCCGGTTTGCCAATTGTAAACACCGATCTTGTGACCAACGTCACAATCTACTGCACATAATTTCAAACCATCTCGAGAGAACGTCGCCGATGCAATCGCCTTCTTGAAGTAACCCTGAATGATCACGACTGGACGCTTTGTTGCGTTGCTGCTCCACACGATTAATTTAGGATTGCAGCCGGCTTCTCCGGTGGCGAAGATGACCCCATTGGGATGGCGTGCGCAGCACGTCACGTCATCAGTGTGCCCGGATATTTCTTCCGAGGCCGGGTTCTCCCCCATGAACACCTGCGAGTGTGCCTCTCTATTATACACGATACCCAAGCCAGCGGTACTGTACACGACATCGCCAAACGCTGCGTAGTGTAAATTATCACGGGCGTCATGCGCGCGGTATCCGTGAGCGAACTCAAGCTGCACGGCTTCTAATGGAGCGGATAAAATGTCTGGTTCGCGCACATAGTCGTCAGGTGCGTATATGCTACTGGCGCACGGCAAGAATGCGAGACGACTTCCCGCATCCAAGCCGCTGTCTGGTGGAATGTCGTGCATTGGTGTCGCCTTGTACACACTCAACGGCACGTACTGCGGAATACCTTTCAAGTGCCCGGTGAAGACCATTTGCTCCATCTTATTTGTTATCCCAAAGTCATCGTAATCCTCGACTGCTGTAAAGATCTCCTCTTCAACGTCGCTCGTCATTTCTTCATCGCCTTCGTCGGGCTCATAGTGTCGCCACTGCAACACTGTTCGATCTTCCCCTCCGATGGTGACTAAAAATTCATCGTTATAGCTGAAACAACACTTGGTGACGTGAAAACTGTGTCCTACGAACGTCTTATGGTCAGCTCGACCGACATCACTCGGATAACGGAATAAGCGCACGACACCGTCTTCATTCGCCGTAGCAACCACCCGACCGTCACGACTTCGTGCCAATCCATTCACATCAGTCCCATCGCTGTGTTTTGGCCAAACGCCTTGCACGGGCCAGCCAATAGTACACGTCCACGTCGCCCATTTCACGTCTTTCAACGCCGCCGCAAACTCAATCAACTCGCACGAAGGAATCTCCCAGAAGAGCAATTCAAAATCTTGCGACACCGATTGTAAGTACTTGCCATCCTCACTCCAGTCCACATTCGTCACTGGTGCACCGTGACCTTTGCACACACCGGTGCGTTTATAGTGGCTTTTTGTATCGTAAATATCAATAAAGAAGTCATGACTTGCGACGGCCAGCCAGCGTCCATCCGGACTAAACTTGACATCGCTGATGATTGAACGACGATGCTTCTTCGCCGCGACTTCCTGACCAGTCTTTTCTTCGTACACCATGAATCCTCCACCGTAGAAACCGACGGCTATGTATTTACCGTCATGGCTATATGCGCATGATCGCGCGCGGCTGGCGACGTTCCTTGAGGATAATTGTCGTCTAAGATACATGTCGTACGTTCGCACCGTTCTATCGTCGCCAGCGGTGATAAATTTTGCTTGCGATGGATGACAGTCCAAGCCCCAAAGTTCAGCGTTATATAGAGAAGCATTCGCATCAAACACATTTGCATGCCCTTGCGTGATGATTCGTCTGTTTCGTTTCCACGCATCCTCAGTGCTCAAATCGAATTCAAAGAGTTCGCCAGTCGCCGTACCGACGAGCAACTGCACGCCATCCAAGTATAACGATTTTACGCACACCGCTTTGCCGTCGTAATAGCACACTGGTTTGCCTTGGTCATCAACTATGCTCTCAACTACTTGTCCCATGTCCACAGAGAATATTTTTTCCATGTACTGCGTGAAAAAATTTATCTTTCCATCCTTTCCGCCGCTGATGATGTAGTCTTCGCTAATAAACAAGTCGTGCACTGGGCCTTGATGGACGTTATCAAACTTTTTTATACACTCCTCGCCGCCATCGGCCCATTGATAAATGACCCCGTGCTGATTACCAGTGTATGCGCTGCCGTCAGAGCCAAATGCGATGGATAAAATCGTCGACGGCTTCCCGAGACGCCCGTACACGCCATTCTTTCCGACGAGGTAGCCATTCTCCATGACCCAAAATTTGATGTGATTTTCACCCACAGTGACGATGCGCCCATCGTATGGATTATACTCGCAGTTAAAAATCCGTTTAACGTCACCCTTTGAGTTTGCCAACACCTTTTTGTTCTCCCAGTCGTACACGGCGATGGAATGTTCGTCGTCCAAACCGACTGTGGCGAGAAACTTTCCGGTTGAATCAAAGCTCAAGCTCACCACGGCGCGTTGATGAAACCCTCTGAGTTCGGCTAAAATCTCACACGTCTTCGTGCTCCATACACACACCACTGGGTCACGTCCAGCTTGACCAGTGGCGACGATATCGAGCTCTGGATGTATCGCCAGGCATAAAATGTCATCCCCGTGAAACGTAAAAAACTGTTGCACGTGTTCGTTCCCGTCGTACACCACCCCCGTAGCCGCGCTGGCATACACCACCTTTCCATCGACATTATACACCACATTATGCCTTGTATCATGTCCTCGATACCCATACGCAAAATCGAGCTGTAAATCATTCTCAGGCACCGTGTGCGCGTTGAATGCGCACACGTGCGACGTCGGCGCGTGCAACTCCCCCGCGCACGCCTTCTTCGCTAAAAACCCCCCACTCGTGGGTTTAATCACCCCGCTCTCCGCCGCAAACGTTCGTCGTCCATATCGTTCATGTAATTGTCCTAAAACATTCTCATCATCTCGTTCTTCCGTGGTAAATAATCCATCATTCGTCCCATCGAGCCGCGCCCCGTGGTCGTAGTAATCGCCACCACCATCGTCGTATTCGTCGTCGTCGTCGTCGTTCGCATTCGTCGCAGTCGTCGTCGTCGTGATCCCCAATTGGGGTTCCCCTCCTCGTCCTATCAATCGTTTCACGAACGCCATCGCCGTTGGGTGCACAAAGTGACGCACAATGGCACGCATGGCATGGCACAACGATGCGATGCACACGAACGACCACGACGATGGCTGAAATGGGCGCGCGTGACTCGTAGGCGGCGCGCGGTTGGGGGGACCAGAGAGCGCGATAGAGAATATACGACTACTAGTAGTACTTGTATAGCATGATGGACTCAATATATATACACCAACCAGTACCCAACAGAGAGATACAACCTAGAGCTACCTACCCACCGACGACGACGGCGTCGCGCGTTCAACCGCGGACGCGGGCGAAGAGGGCCAATCCGCGATTCCAGGCATCCGCGGTCATGCCTCCGGGACAATGGACACATATCACGCCGAGCTGCGCAACATCCACGCAATTCTCGCCTTCGTTATCAAAGAATAACATGTCTTCGTATTCCACGCCCGACGCCTCGCGCAGGCGGGCAAAGTGCGCCTTTTTTGTCCCGCTCGCGATGTCGACAAAGGAGACGCACTGGGCGAGCGAACGCGCGCCGTCGTCATCGGCGATGTCGAACATGGACATGAGCGTTCGTGCCCATTGACCGCGATGGGTGCGAGAGGCGACGGCGATTTTTGTACCGGAAAACGCCTCGTGCGTGTCCACGAGGGAGATTGACGCGCGCGCCGCTGGGTAGACGCGCACCTCGACGCCAGAGCAATCCGTGGTCATTTTCGTCGCCGGATCTTTCACGAATGGTGCACCGGCAATCATGTACAGTTCTGGAAACCATATGGTGTCATCTAAGTCGTACACGATGAGTTTCGGGGTCTCTCGCGACGACCGGGGAAGGTCTAAAGTCGCACACGGGTCATCCATGAAGGCGATATCCATGTGCTGGGCGATTCTTTTGGCGTATTTCGCCTTACCCGTGGTTTTCTCCCGACGACGTCGTGGTGGCGATGATGCTGACGCATTCTTAGGGGTACGTTGACCACGTGCATCCGTGGCGCGTGGCCTGGATGATGACGACGCGCATGGGGAGAGGGTCACGCCTCGACGCATAGCCGCCGCGCAGAGTCGAGGAATGGCGCGCGCGGCACATCTTGAATACAACTACTATTGCTCTCTACTCTCTACTCAAATTTTATAATAATAATAATCTTTCTTCTCGTCATGGGGGCAACGGCGACGTGATGAGAGTGATGATGACGTACGCGACGCGACAGAAGATGAGCGCGAGGAGCGCCGGGGAGACGTACGAGGTCCACGTCGACGCGAGGGAATTCAAAGCGTCTCGACGACCGTGTACGTTTGCCTTTGCCTTTTGGCGTTCAAAAAATTCCATAGCTTGCTTGACTCGTTCATCGTTCAAATCGATCCCGAGATCCTTGGCTCGTTCGAGTTTGTCTCGAAGGATTTGCTCTCGCACGCGCGCCACGAGCTCCTCTCGAAACGCGTCTTCATCGACGTCAAAGCCCATCGCTCGAGCCTTCTCCATGAGGTCTTCATCGCGTAGCACACGCTCGACTTCATTCGAAACTTCCGAGTCATACGGTAGCGATCCACTCATCGAACGTTCAGATGTCAAAGGCGATGCCTTCTCGTCGTTATTTGCATCGTCGTAGAGCGGAGCGCCGGCGTTGAACATTTTTCCAAACACGCGTCGCGCCTGTTGCTCGCGGTGAACATGCACGCGCGTACACTGCGCCAGTGTTCGCGCATACTGTGCATCGTCTGGTGCGAATTCTACTGCACGTTTCAAATCTTTCATAGCCTGTTCGTGCTCCTCTAATGCTGCCAATGCTTTTCCACGCCTGTAATACGCCTTGGCTGAGCGCTCGTCCACGCGCAACGCGTGCCCGCACGCCCACACCACATCTTTTGCATGCGTCTTAAGATCTTTATTCATCAAGCACGCCGATGCGTTGAGCATAATAGTCTTTACGATTTCCCTACCCTCATCATCCCCATCGTCGTCTTCTAAATAATCCGTATACGCGAGCGTACTCGTCGACGCGCCTTCACCGCGCGCAAAGTAACAAAACACCGCCAACGCGTCGGTGTAATGCTCCATCGCATCATCATACAACTCGTCTACTACCGCCTCATTCGCTTGTGCAATGTATTTACGACTAAATTCCGCCCTTTCGTGCGTCGATAACGCCCTCACCGCTCGATAACGCGCATCAAACTCGTCGTGTATCACCGTGCACTGCACAAACGATGGAGCTTCTTCGTACTCGCGTCGAGCGTCCGCGAGCATGGCGCGCTTGACGTCCACCGCGCGCGCGAATAACGTCGCGGGTGTGTGTTCAACAGTCATGTCCACGTCCTTGATTACACACGCACACTGTGGTGACAACGCGCGTCAACGTGTCGCATTTCAAACCGTCGCGCGCTAAACTATGCGGTTGCCTGACTCTTATTACAGACTCTTATTACACACGTGCGTGCTACATGGGGTGCTAAACAACTATGGAAAGTTCTACGTATAATTCTACGACCACGCGCAGCGCTGTCTGCTACGAAAACGCGCTCCATGGATCAGCCGTCATCGAAGACTGCGCGCGAGCAAGAGCGCCGGTTGGTTGGTTAGTGTCCTTGACCGCGAAACGCGTAGCCGCAGGCGAACGCAGGTCGATACGAGACGCACGACGCGGCGCTCGACGGCACGTATCCTCGTAACATACCTTGTAATATTCTGCGGGATTGATTGTTTTCACGTACCCCGACGTCGTCGTTCGTGCCGCCTTGTTTCCGCGAAATTGACCTCCACCTCGCCCTCCTCGGCCAGAGACACCACCCTGGTGAAACTTGGGGCGCTCCTCCGCGGCGTCGTTCACCCAATGCGCGGGTGGTGGTGGTGGTGGCGGAGGAGCGCGGGTGGCATTCGCAGATGGCACAGATGGCGTCGCACCGCCCGCGCCGGTGTAGAATCCAGGACGTTGGCTAAGGCTGGTGGCCTCGTCCGAAAACGGCGCTGGCAGGGACGATTGCGCTGGCGCTGGAGCGGCGTCGGGTGCTGTCGATCCCGCAGCAGCCTCACGCATGGCTCGTAAACGATCGGCACGGGCTACTGACTCGTCCATATCTACCTCTTCGTTCGATGACGTTAATCGTAAGCGTCGGAGTCTGAGGTGCTTGGTACGTAGCGAGACAGTTGACGCGCGCCGAGCAGACCGACAAGACGCAGCATGGAGGACGGTGAAGCGTTCTATTACCAACGTGTCTAAAGTGCTATGCAAATCGTAACCGCCAAACTAGCGATGAGATGATTGATGTTTACGTATCTTTGATGGTGTACTGGCGAGCATTGTGCAAATGGAGCGCCTCTCAAAAAATCCACCCCTGTAAACGCAAGCGCACACGTCAGACAACATGTGCGAGAAACGTTGGAATGAATAAAACTTACCCGACAAGTGGCGTTGGCCTCACCGATCTTGGGATTTCCACAATAGCACACCAGTTCTTTGCGCATCCCAGCTGCGTCGCGCTTGGGCACGTAGTCGATGCAGAGCTCCTCTCCCGCCTGGAAAAATTAATTAATTATTTTTACCAAACAACGACATGCAATTAATTCACAACGAATTAACACGCGAATCATAGTCGAAGTAAACGTACCTTGATATCACTGACCGCAAAGAACACGACACGTGGAACAAGGCTCGGTTTACCGTTGAAATCCATCTAAGTAATAATTAACTCGTCAGCACGTGTAAAATTAATTCATCCGCGAACATGCATACTCACCAAACTATCTTCAGAAGCCGCAACCTCGATCGTAGTGACATTCGGTACGCAGCTATGATTGAGCATGCGAGCGAGGTTGCCTTTCGTTGTAGGATCAATGACGTAGCGTTCATATGATGGGTGATTTTTTTTCCCTGCGGCACGAAAGTGTCAATAATTAATTCATTTCATGCTTGCGTCGTTTTCAGGACTGTGGTTCACTGAGCGTGTGTCGCACGTACCATGAATATCATGAAGATAAAATTGTCTGTTAATTCGCGACAATTAAAGCAACCAGGTGAATTTATGTCATGAGTTGAATTAATTAATTAATTCGCACCTGTTCTCGGCATATTTTATCTCCCTGTCGCTCGCTTCATTCTTGCTAATAATTTCCCTAAAATGCACAGATTGAGTTCTGCGGTAGTGATTCACCGATGACACTAAACGTACCCAACGTATTCGAAGAGATAAGCACCCTTTTCGATGTTTTCTCGCGCGAAAATCCCATATCCTTTATTCTCAACTCGTCGCACTGCGAGAGCATGTGGAATACGACCACACTGCGCAAATGATGAATTCAGTGTGTGGACTTAATCAATAAATTAATTATCTCATACTTTGATAGCTTTACTCGGGCATTCACCGTCACTAAACGCGTGAATTTTATTCACATTCAAACTCTCAAGAGCGAGTCGTTCCTGGAATTAAATACATAAATCAACAGCTTTCTTTCGTAAATCGATCGCTTGCACGTACCTTCAAATGAGGCACAAGAATCTTACACTCGCATGTTGTCTTCTCGTACGACGGTCGAGATTCCGACGTACCGCTGGATTGACGCTGCGTCGCGAAACAAATTTTGTTAGTCATGGAAATCGAGAGCATAGTACGTTTGAAAGTGTTTCGACACTCACCAGGTTGATATAATCGAATGGATTTGAGTCAATATCACGTGACACAGACTCGGCAATCACATTCTGTTCCCATTCGACGAATCCATCCGGCACGGGGTTGGTTTTGCGCTCTTTCTTTGTTTTGATCAAGCCAGGAGTGCTTTGCACCTTGCGCTTGGTCGCGACTACACAACGTCCAGCGCACGTTGCATCGCGGCAGAAGACTTGACCAGCAGGTTGAAAGCCCGGACGAGATACCTGTTTGTAACGAACACGTGCGATTCGCTTAGTCTTTGCAGTGAAAAATACTATGCGAGTTGTCGCGCGAAAAAACGCTTGACAGTGTATTCCTTTTGGAAAACCAGAGTGTAAAACGTACCTTGTGAAATAAACAAGGACCAATCTCGATCAAGTTTGCAACTTCGATGTCATTCGCATCGTGAGGATCCCACTCATAGAGATCAGTTTCACCAACGTCCTATGCGAAGAGTACAAATTAGTTGGATGTGCTGCAAAAATACACATTCGCGTCACATGATCCATGTTATGCGTTCGTTCATGTCTTCATCAATCGTGTTCTGCGCGCGAATCCGTTCAGCACTGACGCACCTCTTCCGCACATGACGGAGTCCATTCTCTGAGCCATCGAACACGCAGTCGACCTTCGACTTTTTTGATAATCTACGTAAAGACAGCCATCATGAGTTTGTGACGTGTATGACTTGTCTGTGCACGCGTGCGCACCTTTGCCTTCCACTTCTCGGCCTCGCCGCTTTCAACAATCACAAAATCATTCACATTGCATTCCTATGTGTCACAAATCGTCGTCAGTGCTCGATATCATCTTCACTCGCGCGCTTTCAGCGCACTCAAACGAGTGTCTGTCGCCTCGACGTACTTCATATTTTATGACGTCGAGCGCTTCGTCCGCGGGACTCATGTCGACGCAAAGACCACGTGGTGCGGCGTGTGCGTGTGCGTGTGCGCCTTTTCTATCGAAATCACTCGCGCTCGAGACCGTGTGCGTGCTTCGTGCGTTGTTTTCGCGTCATCCTGCGCACCGTTGGTCCTCCTCATCCTCCTCCATCGGTCTCGGTCGCTCGCGGTCGCGTCCCGCGTATAAACCGTCAGAGAGGGGGGTGTGTATGTGTATGTGTGTGTGATATGTTTGTGTGTGTGCCCATGTGCCCAGAGTGTCGTATAGCAGTACGTTGTGTACCTATATAGTTGGTATACTAGTATGATAACACACACACGCACATACATACAGCGTCGTCCTCGCACACACACACACACATAGCTCAATGTTGGATTGTATACACTCACTATATGTCCATCCACATATCGTCGGTCCGAACGCGCCACGACCACCACCACGACGACCACGACGACGACGTCCACGCGCAGACCGACGAGACGGGTGACGGGTGTGGATATCGTCACTCTCCAGCAAGAGGCACCGACGACGTGCGATGTCGACGACGACGACGCGCTCGGGGGTGGTACACGCCTTGAGTGGAACGACGGATGTGAGACGACGACGACGACGACACAACGCACGCGCGCACACGCAACGCACGACGACGCGGGCGGCAGCGTCAGCACAAGATGACGCAGGGGTGGAAAATGTGGTGATCATTGGCTCAGGACCGGCTGGATACACCGCGGCAATCTACGCCGGACGGGCAAACTTACGACCATTAGTGTTTGAAGGATTCCAAGCCGGTGGTGTGCCCGGGGGACAACTCATGACGACGACGGAAGTGGAAAACTTTCCAGGATTCCCAGAAGGCATCACGGGTCCAGACTTGATGGACAAGATGAGGAAACAAGCCGAGCGTTGGGGTGCGATCATGCACACCGAGGACGTGGAGACGGTGGATTTCAGTACCAGACCTTTCACCATTCGATCGTCTGATCGTGAAGTCAAGGCGAACTCAGTCATTCTCGCCACAGGGGCGACGGCGAAACGATTGGGTATTCCAGCCGAGCAGACGTTGTGGAGTAAGGGCATTAGCGCGTGTGCTATTTGCGATGGAGCGAGTCCGATTTTCAAGGATGAGGAGGTGGCAGTGGTTGGTGGGGGTGACACAGCCACAGAGGAGGCTGTGTACTTGACCAAGTATTGCAAACACGTGCACTTGCTTGTGCGTGGTCCGACTATGCGCGCGTCCAAGGCTATGCAAGACCGCGTGATTCAACACAAGGGTATCACAGTACACTACAACACCGAGTGCGTCGACGCTTTACCGAATTCGAAGGGGTTGTTAGGATCACTGAAATTGCGCGACACTGCTAACGGGGATGAACGTAGGCTAAACGTCAAGGGATTGTTCTATGGCATCGGGCACACCCCAAACAGCAAAATTTATGGCAACCAAATTGAACTCGACAGCGCCGGTTATGTTGTCGTGAAAGATGGCTCTAAGACCTCACTTGAAGGCGTGTTTTCTGCGGGTGATCTTCACGACCAGGAATACCGTCAAGCGATTACTGCTGCTGGATCAGGATGCATGGCTGCCATCACCGTCGAGCGCTATCTCACTGAAAATAATTTACTCATCGAGTATCATCAGTCCAAGCAAAAGGCGCAGCCCGCGTCGAAGACTGCGGAAGACGCTGAACCTGAAGCTGAAGATTCCGAAACGTTCGATATCGAGGCCACTAAGCATTATGGCCAGTTCGCGCTCCGTAAACTTTATCACGAGAGTGACCGCGTGTTGATGGTGATGTACTCGTCGCCCACGTGCGGACCCTGCCGCAGACTCAAGCCGATGCTCGACAAGGTTGTTCAAGAGTACGATTCCAAGGTACACTACGTAGAAATTGACATCGTGGCAGACCCGGAAATTGCCGAGGCTGCTGGCGTTGCTGGAACACCGACGACGCAAATATTCTACAAGAAAGAGCGTCTCAAAGTTTTGAGTGGGGTCAAGATGAAATCTGAATACCGAGAAGTCATCGAATCCGCGATTGGCGCTCCAGCTCCTGCGACTGAAGCTCCCGCGCCCGTCGCCCCCGAGCCAGTTGGAGCGTCTTCTGGAAAGAGATAGATTTAACTTTATTCTGTTTAGAAAATAGCACGGTGTCATTTACTTACCCCCTTTACAAATTTCTTCTCGCGCTCCTGGGCGTCTCTAAAGAAGAGTCTACAAAAGAAACGTTTGTGGGCACGCGTGACGAGCCCACACATCGAAGCTCTGCGAAATCGGTCGCATCGTAAATAGTAGTGTGAAATTTGGCTCTGGAACGTACTGCGCGCAAAGTGCACGTGCCACTCGTCAACAATCTCATAGTCGCTCGTAGTTTCCACGCGGTCGTCACCAAACTCAACGTTAGTGACGTCCGCCTTTGAGTGCGTCAGCATGCCAGGGACGCCGACGAGGCGAACGGCGGCACGGGGGCGGTTAGTCCAAGAACTCAAAGCCGAACGTCAGAAGATTAAATTTTCTACCAAGCCGCTACGTACATCTTACCTCGTTGGTCGCGTGCTTTGGAGGGAAACCAAGAAGCTTGGTGAACGCGTGATTACTAGTCGCAAGCGTGTGTTGTATCCTTTATTACTTTCCTTATTGTTTTGTTTCTGGGTGAAAGATACTAGAGGCCCACACGCCGCATTCGTAGATGAATGCGAGCTTTGGATAGAGTGGGGACTATGGTGGCTCGCCCTAGGTGTTGCGAGCTCTGTAGGCTTTGGAAGCGGAATGCATACTGGTTTGTTGTTCTTGTTTCCGCACATTTTGAAAGTGTGTCAGACTGCCGAAAGATGTGGGCACGCGGATTTTGATTCCAGAACAAACATATGGTTTAAGATGGCGGCCGATGAGTTGTTTGAGTGCACGGTGAAACCACGTGCGAGTGCGAGTTACTTCGACGTTTGGTTCAACGTTTTACCCGCTTGCATCATATGGGGCTCGGGAACAGCATTTGGAGAAATACCGCCGTACTGGGTGTCATTTTTCGCCGCTAAGGCTGGTAGAGAGAACAAGGAGTTAATCGATATCACCCATGTTGACGCGAATGATATGGATGGCATACAGAGACGAATTCATGAATTCAAACTTTGGATGATTGAATTTATGAAGAAGTATGGATTTTTTGGGTTGCTTGCCATGGCGTCGTGGCCTAACGCAGCGTTTGATTTGTGCGGAGTGTGCTGTGGAAGTTTTATGATGCCATTTTGGGTGTTTATCACGGCCACGACGTTAGGTAAAGGATTCATCAAGTCACCTACCCAAGGTTTGGTTTTAAGTGCGCTGTTTTACAAGAACAGCAGGGAGAAAATCATCGCCTTCTTCAGTGGATGGCTTCCAACTTCGTGGGAAGTTGACAAGAAGATGAACGAATCTATTAATTCGATGTTAGAAAAAGTCATGTCTAGTAGGAGGACAAAGCAAGCGGCGACTTCCCTAATGTCACCATCAAAAGTATGGGGATATCTCGTCACATCTCTTGTCGTGTACTTTTTGCTGTCGTGCTTTGAGGCGATTGCGCGACTTGAGCAAGCTCGGCTCGACGCTCAACGAGTGAAAGACGAGTACCCTGGGCGCGAACACATGGATTAGAGTGTTCTTGTATATACCATATTAGCTGCGTTATAATTTAAAATCCAATCTATAAAGTTTTACTAGTTACCTTTGACGGAGCGCCCACCGCCATTCTCATGTTGTCAAACGCGATGCATAACAGCGGTTTGCTTTGAAGAATATTCACAACCGAAATCTCTTCACTGCTATTTGGTTCTACGCTAATTTTTATTGGAGAACTTAATCGCACGTTTGCGTGCATCTGTAACGAGTACTTCAATAAGTCTGGGAGCTTCTTGGTGCGCCCGCTAAAGCTTGGAAGCGACATTGAAATTCGCGGGCCTTTCAACGACGGTTCATTTGGCATTATTATCTCGCACAACTCTCTCTTTGATTCTATTATTTTCACCTTAGGATCGGCTTCTTTACGAGGTTTCCCACTCCACCAATTCACACCTCGTCTAGTCTTCCCTTGCGTCGTCACCGCGTCGTCAAACTTGGCAATGCGAGACGGTAATCCACACGTCTTCACTCCGTGCTCGCGCGCCTCCTTGCTATCGACGTACACACGACTCGCCCACGCGCATGACGTCGGGGGATTCCACACTAACCCACCCAAAATGACTATTTCGTCTAGTTTCCCACACGGCGATGAGTCGTATCGCGCCATGTACACTCCACCGAGCGTGTACCCGAACGCTTCAACCAGACGCAAATCTTTCGGCACGTGCGCTCGCGCGTCGCGCGCGCGTATCAAGTGCAACTGATACAACGCCTTGCCCGTAAACACCCATGGTGGTGGTGACTCATACGTGTGTTTCGTCATCTCGCGTGATTGTTGTCGCCGTTATCGCACGCCTTCGTCCCCCAGTGCCGCAGCGCGCGCCACCCGATGGAGACGACCACGACGACCGCGACGACGGGGGATCGCACGTGAATGGATTGGAGGCGCGCCATCGCGAATGTCTAGGCCTTTCTAGGGTAGAGAAACCCACCAATCACGACCAGGAGCGATCGACACCCACTCCGACTACGAAAGAACATATACGGGTGAAAATCACGCGCACTATGGGCGCGATCGTCGTCGGCCGGTCGCCGGTCGCCGGTCGCCAGTCGCCGGTGGGCCACGCCCCAGACTGGCAGACTGGGCGTCGGAAATTCTTTTGTTCGGTGCGCGAATTGGGCGCGTGGGTTGGCGCGCGTGAAGGGGCACCGCACACGCATACACGCATCCATTGCAGTGCGCGTGCGCGTCACTGGACACATATATTCATTCGCGCGCACACCGCACACAGTGATGTCCACCGATGAAGCCGCGCGCGAGGACGACGCGGGCGCCCAGGTGGTGCCAACGCCGAACGATGCAATTCACCACGATGGGCAGCCTCGAATGATGCATGAAGCGGCGTTGTGTGGGAAATTCTTTTCCATTCATGGGTGTGCATACGGGGATGATTGTCACTTCTCACACGTGTACTACCCTGGTATGTTACTTCCGCCTCCACCCGCACCGCTACCGTACGCGTACGCGATGGGTGGACCCCAGAGCGCGGGGAATGAAAAGATGAAGACTCGATTGTGTCGCAATTTCAATTCACCCGAGGGGTGTAGGTTTGGTGATCGGTGTGTTTTTGCGCATGGTGAGGAGGAATTACGGAGTGAAGAAACCAATATAGCTTTAGCAGAAACCACGATGGCGATGGGTAACATGGGAGGGTTCATGATGCCCCATTACGGTACGTCGGGACGCGCGCGTCGAGCCACCTCGAAAAAAAACAAGACACACATTTCTGATTTACCTTGATACGTGACAACGACCACCGACGCCACTAACATGTTTTGCGTTATTTCAACAGAACACTCGATATTGGTTCCAGTCCATCCCACGCACGTGGGTATCATCGTCGGCAAAGCTGGATCAAATTTGGCAAAGGTGAGCTCACTTTCGGGGGCAAAGGTTTCACTTTTGGGCGCCGAGCATATCAATCCCGATGGTAACCGCTTGTTGCGAATTGCGGGGAGTCCTTTCGACGTCCAGCGTGCGCAACAGCTTATATATAGTCGTTTAAGTTCTATCACAATGCGAAGCAAGGTGGGTGGACACACTAGAGATCATCGTAACGGCAAAGAAGGTGGGCAGCCAAAGGCTTTCAAGACGAAAATGTGCGCAAGTTGGGAAGCCACAGGAACCTGTTCTTTCGGGGAAAACTGTCACTTTGCACACGGCAAAGAAGAAATACAATCGGTGAACCAGAGGAATACGAATGGTACATCGAATGCGAACCCAGAGGCGGAGGTAGACGAGCCGTAGTGGTTGCGTTGTTTGTTTTGAGCGAGGCGGCGTTGTCATTCAGTCAACAGTGAAAAGACTGTAGATGAGCTCATCTTTCGCTTGTTTTCCTAGCTCGTATATATTTATTTATGTACGGTAACGAGTTGCAATAAATACCACACTAGTCTCACGAATATGACGTTTCACGAATTCGCCACGCCTGAGCTACCACACTCACCGACTCGCGGGCGAGCCTAGGCACTGGTCCATGACAGACGCTGCATTCTCGGAAAAGTTCGGCGTTCATAAAAAACGTGTCAAACATCCAAATTATCCTGAATGCGAGACGGACTTATGGTGGATCGTCAAATATACGTCCGAATGGGACCAGGAAAAGGCGGAGGAGTTGATGAAGGGTGGGGAGGATGAGGGCGTCATGTCGCCTTACGTGCGCGTATGGGACCTTCGAAAGCCAGGTGTTAATAGTGGTGCACTCTCTATTGACCACACATGGACTCCTGTGAATCTTCGCGGAATGGGGTTAGGCGAAGAGGTCGTGCGTGCGGTTGAAACGTTCGCCAAACTCCACGTCAGTGGTGACTTTCATGTTGAAGCCACGTGTTCTTATGCGCAAAAAGTTCTTAGCAAGGTGGCAAAGTAGTACTACATAGATCCTAGTCCTAGAAAACATCTTCGTCATCATCATCATACTCAACCTCTTGAGGCGCCGCTATTGTTTCCTTTTCCCAGTCTTTCAATTTCCCACGGCCAAGCATGAAGTCGTCTTGCAAAAAGCTCGCTTTTGTCGCTCCGTCAGCCTCTGTTTTCTCATCGTTTTTAGTTTTCGCCTTGTCACCTCGGAGTTCTTCGAGAAACTTTGTTTTAGAAATAAGTGCATCTTTTCTACGCATTGTTTTAGCCTTTTCTGCATCACGTTGTGCCTTCCCAACGGCGTTAAATAACCGCACAACGCCCTTGGTCGCGGTGTGATGCAAACGTCGTTCAAGCGTGTCACTCTCGAGATCGCGTCCACGTGGTTGAGGTATGACATGACCACGAAATTTGAGTTCTACTTTTGCTCGTTTGATCCGACGTCTTTCCTTCTCCTCAGCTTTGGCTTCAGCTTCATCTTGTCGCTGTTTCTTTGACTTCGGCAACATTTCCGCCGCCGCCGCGCTCGACTCCTTGTCACCAACTAATGTTTGAAAAGCTCTTGACATTCCCATCACGTGACTTGAAACCGGACGAGCTAATGTCTCTTCATCGCTCTCTTCATCGTCGTCTTCGCCATCGTCTACGCTGTCGTCGTCGTCGTCGTCGTCGTCGTCGTCGTCTGCGTCGTCGTCTGCGTCCTCCGCGCCATCGTCGTCTTCATCCACGACAAACTCGTCGTCATCAAACCCTTCACTTTCGGAATCCTCCTCCTCCTCCTCCTCCTCCTCATCTTCGCCATCATCGTCAGCGCCATCGTCCTCGTCACTTCCGTCGTCTTCCTCCCCCGACGTCGACACCGATGGGTCCTCGTCCTCGTCCTCGTCCTCGTCCTCGTCCTCGCGCCGTCTGGTTCTCATATCGCACTCTGGCGTGTTCGTTCGGTGTCACCCACAACCTTTATCGTCGTCGTCCGATGTCGTCGTACAGTGTCGTCGTCGTACAGTGTCGTCGTCGTACAGTGTCGTCGTACAGTGTCGTCGTCGCGCAATAGCAATGGCGGCGGCGGCACGCCTTGAGACGTTTTGGTGGGACATGGATAGACACAATGACGGATTTCACTTTCTCACGCACCGTTTTAAACGACTCTGTGCACCTCCACCACTGCAGTTGACGACGAGACCACGCGCGCAGAGAGCGTGGGTTGACGATACGACACAGTCGACGAACGAAACGCACGGTGAAACATGTCTCGACACGCCCAGCAGCACAGCGTCGATGCCACCGAAGCGGCGTTTCGCGAGTGCTATGAACTCGTGGAAGAAATGACAAAAATTTACGCCAGCGACGAGGATGTGCTGCGAGTGAGACAGATTGAAAGCGCTCGAGAAGAAATACTACGAACGTGTCAGGCGAGGGAAGAACACATGGCGGGAGTGATAAAGGAAATGGCCCGACGAGTACAGATTGCTGAGCGTAAAGCGGTTTTACCACCTGCGGCTATGGCGCAACGGGAACGGTTGTTGAAACTCGAAGCGGAAAAACGGGCGGCTGGGGAGTACCTGTCGACGATGGAACGAGAGGCACAACAACTCGAACGTGAACAAGAAGAGTTAGCGAAGCGAGCGGCAGAGCTAAAACTTCAGAAACAGCATCTTGATTCGGTCATAAATGAAGAAATTCCTTCGACGAAACGAGAAGTGAGTTTATATGCGCACATCTCAAATATCGCTTGGCACTATGAAATCGTCGATCGTATCTCTGGACACGTCAACGCCAAGGCGAGCCGAGATGTTCGAAAAATTGACATGCCAATCAGACCCGGGAACGAGTTCTACGTAGCGAATGAGCTTTGGGAAATGATGGATTAGCTTTAGTCCTTGTTTAGTCTTGTAGCATGCATATTCGCAAATCCGAAAACGACAAAAGAAACGATTGTTGTCCATGCGCTCACTTCTGCACTTCGCTCGTAATCGCACATTCACTTTCATAACGCGACGGGCGTAAGTTTTGATTGTCACGCTACATGCACGTCTGGCTTCGAGTTGATGTGCTTGTGCAACACTGGACTACGGGACAAAAACGCGCCCCGCAGAGGTTGACGCTCGCGGCGCGCGGGTACCGGTGCACATGTCAGGACTCGCACGGGAACCAGACCTAGAACGTTGTCTTTATGACGCTTACGTACACACGGAGAGTGTCGTCACGGAGGCTCATAACGACGCCGAAGTGGACAAAGATGCCTCGCCAGCAACGACCAGGAGTTGGTCTAACTTGCAGACGCTAGCTCAGACTTTCACACGGCGAAAGGAAATCGATAATGGAGAACGGGAAATGATGAGAGCTACAGCTCTCGCATCGACGTCGAATGGTGACATGTTAAGCGTTGTTGCTGGAAGGAGCGTTCAAATTTTCCGCGCGGATGATGACTGGCACGTTCCGAAAGGAGGTGTTCACAGAGCGCAAGTTCAGTCTATTTCTTGGGCTTCCGATGGTCTAGCGTTCGTCATTGTTCAAGCGGCAAAGTTAAGCGTAGCCACACGCGTAGGAGAAATTGTATACGAGCGCGATGTGTCAGCTGCACCAGTTGCCTTTGCGGCGCTGGCATTGCTCAACGAAGAAGCGTATGACTTAATAAGCGTCAACCTTGTGGGAACACCGGCGTTGGTTACTCAACGCGTCGAACTCGTTCATGGTGCCGCGGTAGGTGAAACTATATCTAGAATGTTTGGTGAGGGTTTGAAAAAGATCGACTGCGCAAGTTGGTTGGAAAAAGATCGTACGCTCGTCGTTATTGGTCGTAAAAAATCTCTGTCGTCAACAGTAGTGACGATGTGGAAGTATTTTGACGGTTCAGACAAAAGCGATGCCGCGCTGATGCATTTGAAAACTATAGATTTCGGCATTGACTTGACCCCAAGGCGAAGTTTCTTTGAAACTCCGCGTGCATTATTGTCGCTGTCAGTTTTTCATGACGGCGGCGAGTGTTTGAATTTAGCCATAATATCTGAAACGGGCGCATTGAGCGTAGTTCAAATTTCAAAGAACGGCGAGTATGCCACGAAACTCAATTTTTATCACAACGTGTGCGCCACTGCATGGTGGTCATCCGAAGCTATCGCTATTGCATTACGTAACGGTGAAGTGATAGTCGAGAACGTATCCACCGGACGGCGCATACTTGGAGACGCACCAGAATGCTTTGAGACGGTTGCTGGCATGATTTCCGTTCCACGGAATGTCGACGGCACTCGGAGTGCTAGAATTTTATTGATGGAACGTCCTAAAATAGGTGGTTGGAGACTTATTTCACTCAACGAGCGCACTCCACTTGAACTAGTACACGCCCACATGGATCTCGAAGAGTGGGGCTCAGCCTTGATGTTAGCACGTCAGCATGGTTTAGACACGGATCAAATCTACAAAGCAAGGTGGACTAGTTCGCCGGCATCGATCGAAGGTATGTCTGATTGGTTGTCGCGCATAAGCGACAGACCGTGGGTAGTGGTGCAGTGTCTAATCGCGTGTGCGACATCATATGAAACGCAGCGTCACATTTTGGTTTATGGTTTGAAAGAAACCGACACGCAAGCGAAAAGAATACAAAACTCTATAAGCAACGAGCCGGAGTGGAGTTGGTGGGTGAAGTTGCGTTTGGCTCTGCTTGGTGCATTGGATCGAGCAGATACGGTCCACGAGATTTGCAGTGGTGGATTTTCTCCAAATATGTACCAAACTTTGCGGCAATCGACAATCTTGGATGCGGCCATGAACGCAGCATACTCCAGTGACTTGTTTTCGCTGAAGATTATTTTCAAGCGCCATGCGAGTTGTTTGATGCCGCGAATATTTGATGTACTTGACGCGCTGCCAGAAACATGCTCCGTTTCGTCCTACGAAACTCTCTTGCCTTGGTCTAACAATTATGTCTCGGATCGAGATTTTCATTCGTCAAAACTCAGACAAAACGATTGGGCAGAGTCGGAATACTACTTGCAGCATATTGATTCAGCGCAAGCTAACGATGACGAGGAGTTAAATCGTAGGGCTGATGTGTGCCAAGCAGTGACTGACGTTTTGCAAAGAGAGAACGTTTCACAACGCTGGCTGCAAGAAGCCACGGAGGAGTTATGTCTTATTAGGCAACGAACTCACGGATCACAAGTGCCATCATCCAGAGATATGGAGACGTGGGTCATACGAAGAGCTTGTGAGATGGACACTGCATTAGGTCAAATCACAAGCGCTCGTCAAATTTTACTCTCAGCGGCAACAGGGCTACAGTCACAAACATTGATAGACTATGCTTTCGCAGCATCGATTCTGGAAGCTGCTGTGATGACTGTTTTTGTTGAAGATGGCGTGGTTGTTGAAAGCTCTCTAGAGGAATTCTCGGCAAGTGATACTTTTGAAAGGATGAATGTACTTTTTGCTTTGCTGAGCGAGAAAAACGTGACGAGTATCATGTCAGGAGCAGTTCGCGATTTTATTGATCACGCGAGTCACAATTCTGATGAGAGAGTATGTGAGATATTACAAAGGTGGATTTTGATTGCTTCTGAAAATGCACAATATTCTTCGATGTCACACGTTGTGCGTTGGTTTTCATCTTCAAAGGAGTCCATAGATGTTGTCGGTGGCGCTGAGGCTCTTGCGGCCGTCGTTGCCGAAGCTTCGCTTTGTCAGCGCGACATCGACAACAGTTCTTTGACTGCATTGCTTGATATGCTAAATGATTTGCCAGAGTCTGTTTCAGGCGTTCCGGTAGCAAAAACAGCACTATTTCGACTTCGTGCGTGTCACGTGTTACGGCTACGTGGACTAAATATATCACTTGAGGCTATTATCAGCGCTGAAAGAAGCGAATCGCAAGCTTTGGATATAATCAGCAACTTCATCAGTAGTTTCGTTGAGAATTCTGAAGGTGAAACTACGACAAACTGGTCAATACTATGGAAAGAGCTCCTGTCGTTGCAAAGTGGGGTGTTTCATCGCTGTCTCACACATGATGGAATTCTCAGCCTACTAGTACGTGCACAACTAGAGCATGAAGATTGGGCACACGCTAAAGCACATATTCCAGCAAGCGGTACCGCAGGCACAGTAGGTGCTCTCGTAGGCGGTTTAAAAGAGCTCAGTGGCTCAGTTTCATCGATTCTTCCCGTGTCTGCAGCCGAGGACGTCATTTGCGCCGTCAGTGCTCAATTTATGCAGCAAGCACGTGATATCGAAGATAAATATGCTTTGGATGCGGAAAAGTGCCTAAAACTAATGCCTCTGAACGGCGCCGTCTCATTAAAACTAGAATTCATTAGTGCTTTACGTTCCCTTGCAGTGTTTGGTGTCCGTCGACCACCAAAAGACGTCAGTGGCGAAGTTGCGCTGCAAATGGTACTTGAAAGCTTGGTACAGTTTCCCGAGTCATATCGGTCACCCGACGAACTACAGTCGATCGCACTGCGGCTCGGTGTGACAGATACTGGTAATCAACATGCGATCCTGCTCGCGACTGGTCTTAAGGCTTTTGAACGTAGCGATTTGAGAGCATCCGTCGCTACAGCTATTCGACTGGTGAGACGCAACTACGCGCCATCATGGGAGTTATGTGCTAAAGTTGCACGTGCTTTACCGTTAGATGATGAGTCTATCAATAAGAAAGGAACGTTGCTAGCGTTTGCAGTTGCGCACGCCAACGAAGACGTTCTTCCTAGTCTACTGAGTGATTGGCAAAGTACGCAAGCGTGGGAAATGTTCAAGAAGTTTGAAAAATGCCCCGCGGACCCTGACACGCAATCATTTAAGCCAAATATCGAAGGAATTTTGGCCAAAATAACAGATATTACCACGATGCAGGCAAATATGCGCCCAATTGTGAACTTGTTTGCACAAAAACCATGTCTGGCTAATGCTCTTGATGTTATTTTCAAAACGAAAGATGATAAGGCAAAGGAAGTGGCTGGCGCGATGGCTTATGCTCTTGGCATTCATGGCGTGCATTCCTCAGATAAAATTTTATCGATAATTGCGACTCAGACAATCTTAGAAGTTGTGAAGTCCTTATCGATAGAGGAGCTGGCAGTGGACACACCTCCATCATCATTGTGGCCGTCAATTGCCATCTTGCTCATCATGCGAGATGCGCACACTGTCTCAGACGTTATTGATAATATATCAAGTGGAATTCAGGAGCGTCTAGTATTACAAACAGTTTTGAATCTAGGAACTTGCGTGCACGCGTTGCGTGTACTTCGATCGGTCGATTCGCACCTACAGCTCCCGATTCAGACCTCGCTTTTGCTGGCGCGGGTGTCGGAAGTTGAAAATAGAGAAAATTTCGACGAAGACGCTGATGTATGCTTTGCAAAGCAATTCAATTCCAGTCTCAGTTCGGTTGTTGACGCTGAGTGGCTCGCTAAAGCCATTCCGGAGATTGATGCCGGTGCGTTCACGTCAAATACTGCAGACTATCGCAAACGTGCAATCTTAGCTCTCGCGGCTGGAAGCTCACGTCTGGTCAGAGTTGGTGAATCGCTCAATCATGCTCTTCGACTTGCGCGTGCGTATAAAGTAGACGAGTACGACGTCTACGCGGCATACAGCGCTGTTTTAGCTTCCGACAACAAGCACGACGTAGTGCAGGCTGCAGAAACTTTGAAGGAAGTCCTTCCTACATTTCGTGGGAAAAGTTTGGATATAGTTTACACGTCAACGTGGAAAAGTTTGCCGAGTCACGGACATCGGGGATTTGAATCGATACGGGCGTACTTTGACGTGCTGCATGCGTGCAAGAGTATCAACATGAAAGATTATAATAATTTATTGGCAGCGATGAAATTGATCGCAGATGCGTGTCCGGAAATCGACTTGAAACTTTTCGTTGATGCGCACGGCCGTGCATCAAAGACAAATACCACTGACGTTTTGGATGCTATCAAGCGAGATGTGTGTGCTGAAAGTAATCGAACAAATTCTTACCCACAACTTATGCTGGCAAATCTTCTCAAGGCACTCGATACTTTACCTGACACAAATGCAGCACTGAACTCACAAAACGTACATTTTTCCGCAGTTTGTTCTATTTTATCGCCGCCGGCTGGAGTGTGTCGTTTAAGTTCTGCACAAAGGTGGGCACGAGTTGTCGATAGTGGCGCATTGGATAAAATTGGAGAAGATCATGCGATGGAAATGGCTCAATGTCTAAGTGCTTGCGCGCTGACTGATCAACGTTTGAAGGAATTGAACAAATTTGCATCCGAAATTTCTACGTCGTTGCAACTCAAGGCGCTGGATTATGTGCTTGGTAAGCTTGATACCTCGAAGTTAAAGGCGATTCCAGATGTATTAGATGAGCGCAACCGTCTCAGTTTCGTCAACACTGTAGCCATGAAAATGCCAGAGCTCGACGCTCATTTACTTCAAATCTTGACGAGCGATTCTAGGGAGAATCAGAGATTATCAGTTATTATTGAGAGATGGATAAGTCGAGGCGCGACATTCAGTCAAATTTCAACTCTCGCATCTATTGCTGGACAAGCTGAACTACAGTGCATGAAAGTAGATATCGATGTTACCGATGTTATCATGCAGAATCTAGACAAAGCTCTGATGCGCTCATCAAATCAGCTTGGTAAAGTCTTTGATATAGTGGAAAAGACTCTTTGGGGAGAAAATGATCTTGACGCTCTTGCTACGGCACGCACGCGCGCATTTGCCAAGCTCAAAGAACGCGTCGCGTCGAACGATGGCTCTTCGATTTCAGACGATTGTGCAAGTATTCTTGAATTGATGTCAAATATCATGTCTGGTGATGGGATTTGGCCAGGATGGGCATCATCAAATCACGGTGACGGCGTTGTCCACATCGTCAGCATGCGCACAGCGGCATTGCTGGCTCCGTTTGTCGGATGTCCGATCCCTTGTGAGGAGGATGTGCGTGATGATGCCGCGATGTGCGAATTCTTTCGAAATTCTATACTCGCTCAGGACTGCATACCTTTTGACGTGCTTTCTCAGCTGTTGACCATGTGGGCTGGTTATACTCAATCAAAGCTTGCGCTAAAACCCTGCTGGCTGGCCGCCGTAGAACGCGCATTGTTGGGCGGTACCAACAATGACGCATTGAACATCTTGAGTTTCTTGGCTGAGCAAATTCTCTGCACCTCATCTCCAGGATTGCTTTCAACGGCAGATGTGGCTCAAATTCTAGAAACCGCACAGAAAACGTCGGGAGTGGACACTGCCTTGGTCGCAAAGTTGAGGCTTTTAATAGATGCGCAAGGCATTGATACCGCCGCTTGCGAGCTGAAGGAAATTCTAGATTTGGATATGATTATGTTGGCCATATATAGAAATCGAATCGCTTCGATTGTGATGATTGATTCGGTCATTTGTGATCAAGTTGTGTCATTAGTATTGACACACCGTAGAGGTCGCGACGTTTTGATGCCACATATTTTGGCAGCCGTCACGAGGGAAAGAATGTTCAATTTGGCGTGCAACCTTGCGCTACGCCTTACTACGTCTACTCTTGATTTGTTCAGAAATGATATTGAAGGAAGGATTTTCATATTACGCAAGCAGCTTTACGCCAGGGGGCGGAAAGGAAACGTCGATATACCTCAAGCAACGAATGTGGAACAAACAACACGCTTGCATGATCTACTTTTGAGTGAGCTGACTTCCACACTGTACACGGCGTGCGCAGCAGCATCAGGAGCGCTTGAAATTGCACTAGTATCATAGATGTGCGCGCTACTACCTAGGCTTCCTAGGTCATGTTCAAACCATCCACGCAAACTTACCTCGACAGGTGGGAGGAGATCAAGACATTACACCATCAACTTCTGCCTGTGCTGGTGTGAAACATGTGAGAGACGTTAGAGCTCTTGTTCATGTTGCGTCATATGAGTGTATTGTAGTTCGATCTGTAACTTTATTTATCACAAAACTAAAAGTCTTTCATACGCACGATATATATAATCAAAATTGGACGCGCTGAGCAGCTCTTGAAGCATTGAGAACCAAAAAACTGACGCGTGTGCTGCTCATCACGCATGCGTGAACTCATCCTTAGGCGAGCTTACAACATCTTGAGGTAAAAGTTACCAGGTTCAGGAGGCCAGGTGTACAATTGCACGTCGTCGACGCAGATGGAAACTCCATTAATGTCGACATCCGTCTTCAAAACGATGTTGAGGTCAGTTTTTGGTACTTGAACATACGCACCCAAGCCAATCGCAAACTGAACGCCAGCAAAGTTCGCGGTCTTACATTTGGAAGCGATATACGCATCGGTGTACACGAAGTTGTCATTGAATTGAGCTTGCATCGCCGCGCAACTAGCTTCGCCAGTGGTGGCTTGCGCAGCCATGTCCGCACCGAGGTAGATGCGTTGTTCGGCAGTCGTCTTCGGGCCACTGCACACCATACCAGCGACGCACAGCTGCGCTGTAAGATCGGTCACTTCGGCAACCACACCGAGTTGGGCGTGCGCTTCAAGATTGGCGTCGAGAAACGGCGTAAGAGCCACTCCTGGGTCAGGTAACACAGCGGAGATTCCGCCATTGGCAACTGTGAATCCAACTTCCATGCCGGTGAGGTCCGCAGTGTACGAGAAAACCCCGGTGGCCTTCGCCATTAAGAAATAAGGAAGTGAAATACCAGCCCCCATGCTCATTCTCATGGTGAACGGGGTCATCGGAATCGGGAATTCACCTTCAAAGCTCACGCTCTTTGGCACGCCATCCACCAAGTCGAGCACGTCACCAGCCATGAAAGCTTCGGCTTCAGCTTCGACCTTGAACTCAATGTGCATGCGCATGTAAAGAACAGCAGTCATAGTGAAATCCTTCAAAGACTTCATCGCATCGATGAGCTTTGTCTTGGCGGCATTCGCCCCGTCAGTAAGAGGATCACCAAGGCGCGCACGCAAGTGCGGGAACTGAGCCATCGTCCCCGGTCGCTCGAGCCACGGATCTTCCGCCAAAGCGGTGCGGATCTTGGCAACCTGCAACATGACATGGTTCTCAATTCTATCCAAAAGCATATCATGCTGTTGTTCGATCAAGGCGAAGTGCGCTGTGGCTTGCGTGTGGATACCGTGCAAATGCTGGTAGTGGCTGGCTTCTTCGGTGGAAAGAAGCTTACGACCACCGAGGGCGTTCATCGCCGAGTCCAACGAGTTCTTCACGGAGTTTGCGGCGTTTTTCGCATCATTCACCACCCCAGTCAACGAATTGATGGGGCTCATGACTGCATTCTTCGCATCATTGACAACGTCGGTCACGCCGTCGCCGATGGAGTTGAAGAGCGGCTCAAAGAAGGCGAAGAAGGCGGCCAAAATGTTCGTCGCAACAGCTTCCGGGAACGAGAAGTCGCGAATTTCAAAGCCCATGGTCCACGTGGGCTCTGGGAATCCAGCCTTGAGCGTCGCTGGCGCGAACGGACTGTCACCAAGTTTTTCCGGCCACGGCATGTCGTACGACAAATCGAGCACAGACTCTGGCAAGATTTCATCAAGCGGAAGCGAAATTTCCATCTTTGGAGCGCTGCACGAGCCCAAATGTGCGTTTTCGCGAAGAGCAGTGTATTCAGGGACTTTTTCGGTCGTACCGCGAAGTTTGTTTCGAAGCAACTTTCGCACGCGCTCTTGGTTGAGAACGTGTCCGAAGTGGTCGTGCTTGCCGTTGCCCATCGGCGCAGCCCCGAGGGACGCGCTCGTAAAGACGCTGGTGATTTTCTTTAAAACATCCTTTGCATCTGAGGGGAACGCTGCTTTGATGAGATCGTTCACGACGTCTTCCACAAGATCGGGAATACCAGTGATAGTATTAGACACGGCGGACGTAATTTCATTCGCTTTGTTCGGAATGGTCGTCATGAGATCAGAAACGACGTCGTTGATGTCATCAATGGTGTTCTGCACGGCGTTTTTGGCGTTGTTAACAGCCCCAACCGACGCATCGTAGGCGGCAGTAAGGCTGGGATCGACAATGCACTTCGTGTTGGATTCCCGAGCGACGAAGAACGGCGAGCAAGTAGTACACTTGCCCGTGGTAACCGGACGCGCGCGTCTGCACGTAAACTTCCAAGCGATGGTGACGCTGGTGCAGGCACCAGGAGTGCAACCACCACCCCAGCAACCACCACCACAACGTCTTCTACATTTACCTGCCCACTTCCACCCGCAGCAGAAGGTCGGGGCGCAGATTCGCGGGGCGCAGATTTGCGGCGCGCAAACGCGGTGGGACGAGCACCCGCCTTTTCCACCCACGGGAATGTCTCCGAAGTCGCACACCGGAACTGGTAAACATCTCGACGTGTAATCGCACGTGCGAACGGCCGTTTCAGGAAACATACAATACTGCGGCACAGATGATCCCGAAGAGACGGTGCACGCGCCGAGGCTGGCGACATCCATCGTCGTCGAGTTCCACGCCGCGCCCAACTCGGTAGCGGCGTACGCGTCGGGCTCGCCGTACGCACCCGCGTTCGCGCGAGCGTACAAGTAGTGGCCGCGAACGATGTGTGCGGTTTCACGCACACCTCCGAGTTGTTGCACAACGCTCGCACCGCACGCCACGAAAGCAACACCCGCGCTCACGGCGGCGATGCGTCCCCAGCCCACGCGCTTGGCGTCGTTCGCATTGTCGCCTCGCGCGCGAAGCGGTCGCGCGCTGTCGCTCTCATGCGACGCATAGTACGACGACATGTCGTCACACACACCAGTGCGTGTCACGCGATCACTCGTTCACGACCTCGGTCGTCAACGAATGGCGTCGTCAGTCAAATGTCGCAACGCCGCCGGAGGGAGTCCCGGGCGGTTATCGCGCGATCGAGGCGCGTGTCCATCGATGGACTCTCCATCGCGATCGCGATCGATCGATCACTCGCATCGATCGCGCGCCATGGTCTCGATCGCGACGTTTCGCGTCGTGGCCCACGGGCCAACGTTTGAGGGTGTTGGATCGCCGGGGGTCCAATTCGGCCAATCGGCCAATCACGACCAGCAGCCATGGTGGGACACTCGGGGGAGTGTCGTAGTGTGCACGCGATCGCCCTATCGCGCGATGGGCGCGTGTGTGTGTGTGTGTGTGTGGGTGTGGGATAGAGTATACGCTATATAATGTAAGCGAAACTCCTATATATACTATGTCCACCATCGCGCTACGCCCCGAGATCGCGTCGAGCGACGACGGGCCTCCGACCGACGTGGCAGCGTGGAGGCGCGGGGCGATGGTTGGGGCGCGCGCGCGCGCGTCGACGCCGTACTCTTCGCCGCGCGCGTGATCGCACAGACGATCGACGTAGAGGTTACGAAGTGTGACACCATGGCATCACGAGCGATGCGACGGAACGCACGCGCGAACGAGGGCGCGGCGGAATCGACGCCGTTGGTGGCGTCCCGATTCGCCACGCGCGAGGGGCGCGCCAACACCAATGCCATTCGAGCGTTTGCCGTGGCCGTGCTCGTCGCGGTATTGTGCGTAATGGGGATCGTACAATACGGGTACACGAACAATGTTGTTGATGATGCGTACGGCGCGCGATTTGCCTCAGCTACGCTCGGCGACGTGCCGAAATCGACGACAACGACGGATGCCGCGGCGCTCGGCGACATCATCAGCGATTTGAAGGATTTGACGAACAAGTTTAAAGACTTTCTCAATTCGGCCACAGCGCCGTTTAACTCTGCCAAGAATACTTTTAATCAAGTTGTCTCCCAAGTTGGCTCGCTGCCCGACAAGGTTGTCAGCGTCAAGGACAAAGTGGGTGACATGGTTGACGACGTCGGCGGCGCCGTCTCGGGGTTCGTCGAAGACGTCTACGGCACGTTGTTCCCTACTGATGCGGGTGCATTCGTGAAAAAGATTTCCGGTATTGTTGGTGCTACTGCGGAATTGGGTGGCGAAGAAGGTCCTCATTTCGCCGAACGCGCGGGTTTGGGCGCGATCGTTCGCGACTTGAACCAAGACGTGCTTCGCGAACAGCTTCGCGCGCGCTTGTACAAGGACTATGTTCCCCAACTCGGCGCCCACTATGAACACGCTGCCAAGCTCGGATGCTCGAGCTTGCCCAAGGATACCTCTGAACACGAAGCTGCCAAACTCGGGTGCGTTGCTATCTCCAGCTTGACCAAGGTTTGCTACGAAGCGCCGATGCGCGACTTGCTCCCGGAAGAAGCGTTCAGCGCCGAGTACCAAATGCCGTGGCCTGAAAAGTTGGGTGATTCTCCTTTTGCGCCCGCGCAAATTTCCGCCGGCTTTCCTACCGCTGAGTGGATCACGTGCGCTGGATTAGAAAAGTTCAACATCAAGACCGAAGTTGCCACGGAGCTCATCAAAGCGTTCAAGCTCTTCTTTGGTGCGTTGTTCGATGCAATCACGGACGGCGCGAAGGAGTTTGCCACGGATGCGAAGAACGCTGTCATGGTTCCGGTCAACGCTATCGACCAACAAGTGCAAGTTGTCGGACAACACGTGAACACCGCAAAGGATGCGATCACTCAGGCCACTTCAGTGTTTGGACGTCGTCGTTTGCTTTCCGAAGAAGAGTCTCACAACCTTCACTCCAAGGTTACCTCCCACGCGGCGACGTTGGGCATGCTGACTGAACATGCTGATTTCACCTACAATCATCACATGAAGCGCATCGAAGACCAAGTCTTGTTGCAGATTGAAAAGATTCGTGAAATTCTTCTTCAAGATCCCCTTCTTGAGGATCCGAGATCTCTCGAGTCCTTCCCGCACTATCAGACCAACTTGGATGCGCGACGCGCGAAGATTCTTGCAGAGCACGACGAGGCCAGCCTCGGCGCCGCCTCTGACAAGCTCGTTTCCGCACGAACCGCTTTGTCGAACGCAATGCAAGCGTTGAAAAACACTGAATTCGAAATCGCTGTGACTTCGAATCTTGAAGTCTCCCTCGAAGTTGACGTTTCAGTTTCTGCGTTCACGCAAGGTGACTTTATGGACATGATTATGAGCAAAATGAAGTCACCCGTCGACAACCCATACATCATGTCGAAAACGCAAATGCTTCAGTTCGGCTTTTACGTCAACTACGCGTTCGGTATTGGCTTCAAGTTGCCATATTTCGCCAAGGCTGAAGGCGCCGTTCATTTGGGATACACCCTTTCAGTGCCCGATATGAAGGTGGGAATCGCGGCGAACAATGGCCAATTCCAAGTTCTCTTCAATCCACCGGTGCCGGTGCTCACGAGAGATGGCGAAACTGCATCCATCTCCGCGCACTTGCAAGTTGGTGCTGAACTTGAAATCCCAATTGTTCAACTCGAGCTTTGCTGGGCGGGTGCCATTTGCGCCGGTCCCAAGATGTACTTTGCCCAAGGGGCGCAAATTGGTTTAGACGCGTTCGCAGCTGCTATGGGCGCCGCGCCTTCCGACTGCTTCAAGGGTGAAACGACCTTGCAAGCCGGGTTCTCCGACTTTGATTACCCGAACAAGCCCGCTTCGTGTACGCTCTCCGGAAGTGGTTACGCCGCGGGTATTGGTGCCTACTATCAAGTGCCGAAGCCTGATGCGTCTGTAGTGTTGACTACGACAATCAGCCAGCCGTGCACCGTGGAAGTCCCCGACTTGGTTCTCTACGAGTCGTCGTCGGATGATGGATTCTTCGCTCAAGCTGCTCTCTTCACCCCCGTGTGTGCGTCCAATATCCAAAGCGGATCGACGCCGCCGCCGGAATCTTGCGAATAAAGGGTCAACAAGGTCTCCTTTGTCCTGGCGAGCGCGACTCGACATCGCGTGTGCGCGCGCAGAGTTTTTGGAAGATTTGAGTGCGTAGGCGCTCATCTCAAAAAATATATAAAGTTATGCTCCTATAATCTCCTTCAGTGTGATCTTTTGTGTGCTTCGTTCGACGCAAATGTTTTACTAGTTTTTAATGCGAAATTTTACACTGAACGCTTGAAATATTTTTTACAAAGCTACGGCGACGCTGACAACTTTCAGTCGCGCGCGCGCGTTAACATACAGTGTGCCCTAAAGATGCACGTAATTTTGAAGAAAACATTGCACGCTGTGCGCGATGACCAACATCACTAGAAACTAAGATGTACTCCTCGAATGAGCCGCGAGAGTCACGAAACATCGCGGCGTAATACGTCGCTCGTGGAGACTGGCTTTTGGCTCGTACTGCGCACTCAAAGGCGCACATTCCAGACTCAGAAGATTCTCCGTAACATTCTTCACGTAGTGGACACGAATCGCAATAGTTCGCTAAATCACACGTATTGCCTTCCAAATCTATGTCGGCATCCACGGCCCACGGCAGCGACCCAACGCCGGCGTTCACAATTGTTGGCGCAGACAGCTTTGCCACGATGATCGCGCGCTCGTGTGCACGCAAAGTGTTGTAGAACTGCAAACCTCTTGCGGTATCGGACTTTAACACGTCCGCTGCCACTCTCATCTCCTTCGCTTTGATCGTCGTTGTCTCTGGAACGCCACCAGTCTCGCCGCCATCGTAGTCTAGCACCCACGCTCGCGGCGTCGCCGTCGCAGACGCCGTCGAACGCCTCTTGCCGTGATGACTCAAGAACCTGTGCGCCAATGTCTCCATGAGCGCTGTATTGCTCGTGGTATTATTATTACTACTATCCCATGACGCATTCATCGCACACGACGCCACCATGCGTTGTCGCAGAGGACAACGACGACGACGACGACCGTCGCCGCACCGATCCATCGTTATCGCATCGCCCGAGCGACGCGCCTGCGCTGACGTCGTCGCCATCGCATTCGCCGCACTCCGTGCGACACCGCACGCGTGTGACATGACGACTGTGTTATAGTCAGTCGCGTCACGTCCCCTCCGTGTCTCCGTGTGCGTGCGTACGTGCGTGCGTCGTCCACTGCCGCGTACCAATCGCGTCGTATCGCGTTCCGAGGCGATTGGCGCGTGTCGCGCACGCGTCGTCCAGGTGATGGATGTGATGGATGGATGCCGCGCGCGCGCGCGTACGCGAGAACG
>Ga0255765_1001190_pt1 | contig 32912 bp, 25 predicted proteins | sample 041ome_8_FD_179965 | JGI IMG/M metagenome (GOLD analysis project Ga0255765, IMG submission 179965) | Coastal salt marsh microbial communities from the Groves Creek Marsh, Skidaway Island, Georgia - 041407BS metaG (version 2) | ecosystem: Environmental > Aquatic > Marine > Intertidal zone > Salt...
TACCGATGCGATAGGCGTTTCATCAAAGGGTATCGTGAAGGGTTTCACCAGATTCTGAATTTCTTGGAATTTGCACACGCCCACTTTGAAGGCCTCCTAAATTGTAGAGAATGAGCGGAGTTCCAATGAACGTCGGTAGAAGCCACATCACAATCCCACCACCTACTGCGGTCAGAGAAAATGCCGTGACGGTTGAGATGGTTCCCGCACCCATGAAAATACCGTGAAGTCGAATTCGTTCTTTCCCGCGTGGGGCAGTCCCACTTTTCAGGGAATGACGTTGAAAAGAAGTCAAGAAACCACAAATCAACGCAAACACCAGGGGAACAATGGCAAAACTGGCTTCTTCATCCCAGGGCCCAACACCACCGAACGCAATATCTGCTGAAATGAAAAGAAGACCGAATGTTCCGATGATTCCCATGCCAACAAGCGCTTGATCGATGTTTCCGACTGAACCTTTTCGATTCTGCCCAAGCCTCCAACCCACGAGGACCATGTAGGTCGAAAAGAAAGCGATGAAAAGAAGGAAATCAGTACTTCCCTGCAACCATAATACCACCGCAGTCAACCCGACACCTATCATGGCGAGAGCGTAGATTTGACCCACCTTTGCATGAAATTTCGGCCCCTTCACCGTCAGAAATGCGAGCATTGCTGTCAGAAGCGCAATCCCACCGCAAAAGATGTGCAACAAAAGAACGACGTTGCCGACATTCATTCAACCACCTCATTCACTCGGACATCCACCCTCGTTGACGGTGACGCCCTCATCCGTGTTGGGACAATCATCAAACCGGTCATAGACGCCATCATGATCATCATCGATCATACCGTTGCTGTTCACATCGTACTGGGAGAACGTGCACCCGAACGAATCAACTTCTTCCCAGAACCATGTGTCAGAATCATCGCACATATCCGAATCGTTGTGAACACCGTCGAGGTCCGTGTCATCTTCAATCATCGAATAGGTCGGCGTCGCCAGCGTCATGCCAACCACCATCCCGAACCCAGTCAACACGACGGCAAGGTCTCGGACTGAATTCGCAGGGAAGTACAATGGCGTGACAATGAGAATCCACACAAGATTGGTGACCAAGCCGAGTTGGGCTGCTGTATTGCTTCGGTAGACCTCTGTGTAGCTGCCTGTTACATCATGACTGAAGGACAAAAAGACGACGATCATGGAGACCATCGATGCAGTCAGCCAAAACGCCAAGTGAGGCCGTATGAGCAAAAAGTGACGTTCCATGTCGACCTTTCCGTCCTCAGAGGCCTCAGGAGAATGCAATTCCATGAGGATGTAGAAACAACCAGCAAGCAAGGTGAGGGAAAGCGTCGAAAATGGAGAGAGTTGAGCTGTCGGGCTTTCGTAAGCCAAATTCCACTTGTAGAAAGCATGCCAAGACAAGGAAATAATGGCAATCAGCAGGAGAGTCCACGTGGTGAGCATCCAATGCAATTTCGGTTTATTTTCATCTTCTAAAACAGCCCGCTCTTCAACAATTGTCCCAAGCGAAATGAACAATCGGGACATCCCGATACCCGTGATGAGCACGTAGGAAACGGTGAGGTACTCGAAGTTGTCCATGCAAACCCGATGGGGTGTATTTCTTAATGGTTTGAGAGAGAGATCTCCAAGGATGTATAATTGATTTGGATTTACTGAGATCTCATTTCCTTGAAATCATGTGGGTTCTCCCAAACCCATCAAGACATGATGGGAGAGGACAATGGATGTTGATTCCTCCAGTACCGAGCCTACCTCTGCGTAAGATATCAATGAAGTTCCCCCGTCGATGGAAATCGCGGGTGTCTTCCTCGAATTAGGCCTCAAAATCCAACACGACTTTGCCACAATCCCCCGACAAGGCCAGTTGAATGCCCGTTTCAAACTCTGAGACCGGAAGACGGTGGGTCAAGACTCGGTCCACGTCGATGAGTCCTCGCTCCAACAGCTCGTGCATCGTGTCCCACGTCGACCACATCTTTCGGCCGTTGATGCCTTTGAGATGGAGGTAGCGGAAGACCACCTCGTTCATCGGCACCTTCGGCATCGATTCGCCGTAGACGGAGAGAATGTTGACATAACCGCCCATGCGGGTGGAGCGAACGGTGTTGGCCAGCGCAGCAGCAGAACCCGAAAATTCGCAGCTGTTGTCCACCCCACGCCCTTCTGTCGCTTCGAGAATGGATCCAACGACGTCATCGTCCTTCCCTAACACCAAATCGGCACCGAGGTCCTTGGCGAGATTCATCCGGTAGGCGTTGTCCCAATCCACGGCGATCACCTTTGTTGCGCCCATGGCTTTCGCAGCGTTCACCGCAAAAAGACCGATGGGGCCAAGGCCGTGAACTGCAACGGTAGCGCCTTCAACAGGCCCGCCCGTCAAGGTGTGAATGGCGTTGCCCAGCGGGTCTTGGATGGAAGCATGCCCCGGGTCAAGTCCCTCGGGAACATGCCGGGCATTCACGGCCGGCACCACAAAGTAGGGTGCAAACGCGCCGTTTCCGTGCACACCAAAGATGGAACCGTTTTCGCAGACGTGAGCGTTGCCTTCCTCGCAACGAGGGCATGCCCAACACGCCAAGTGACATTCAACGGCAATGTGGTCACCAACAGCATGGGTGGTGACGCCCGACCCGAGGCCAACCACCACGCCGCTGGTTTCGTGCCCGGTGATGGTGCCCAAGGGGACGTTTTCACGGCTCCAGTCATCCCACTTCCAGATGTGAATGTCGGTGCCGCAAATCGAGGTGGATTGAGACTTGACGAGCACCTCTCCTGGCCCCGCAACAGGGACGGGATGGGTTTCAAGGCTGAAGCCCCCTTCTTCGTCCCGGGTTTTGGTCCAGGCGGTCATGGTTGATGGGATGGATTGCACGCCTCGCCCTCGCCACCAATTCATTCAGTCACCTTTTCATCCTTCGCTCACGCTGACCTCTCAACTTGGGGGCAAACGGTACGAAAAGGGGCTTCGGTATGTTGATAGGGGAGGCGCGACGGCCTCAAATCCCGTTGATGTTGCAATGAAGTACGTCGTGGTCAGCGGGGGTGTCTTGTCAGGTCTTGGAAAAGGCGTGACGGCGAGCAGCATCGGTGTCCTCCTCAAAAGCGCTGGACTGCGAGTAACCTCAATCAAAATTGACCCGTACCTGAACAGCGATGCTGGGACGATGTCCCCGTTTGAACACGGCGAGGTGTTCGTGCTGGACGACGGCGGAGAAGTCGACCTCGACCTCGGTAATTATGAGCGGTTTCTTGACATTAACCTCTCGAAAGACAACAACCTCACCACGGGAAAAATCTACGCCAAGGTCATCGAGGCTGAACGCCGAGGCGATTACTTGGGGAAGACCGTGCAGGTCATCCCCCACATCACCGATGCGGTGCAGGACTGGATCGAGGACGTGGCCGCACGCCCAGCAGATGGCAGCGATGAATCGCCCGATGCATGCATCATCGAACTCGGTGGGACGGTCGGCGACATTGAATCGGCCCCCTATGTCGAAGCGCTTCGGCAGTTTCAATTCAGAGTCGGCCGAGAGAACGTGACCTTCGTCCACGTCTCCCTCGTACCCGTCATGGGACCCGTTGGCGAGCAGAAGACCAAACCCACCCAGCACACCGTCAAGGAACTCCGGGGCTTGGGCATTTCCCCGGACATTCTGGTCTGCCGCTCATCCGCACCCCTCAGCGACGAGACGAGGGAAAAACTCGCTGCCTTCTGCCACGTCAAGCCCCAAGCCGTGATGTCAACCCATGACGTGCCCAACATCTACCACGTTCCGCTGATGCTCCAACAGCAGGGTATGTGCGACATTCTCGAGGTGGATTGCAACGTGACGGACCTCCTCACGAAATGGGCCACGATGGCGCACCACCTCGACACCCTCACCGAAGAGGTGCATATCGCCATGGTCGGGAAGTACACCGACCTCTCCGACGCCTACCTTTCGGTCATCAAGAGCCTCCAACACGCTGCGATGGCGGTTGACCGAAAACTGGTCATCGACTGGATTGAAGCCAGCCACCTCGAACCGGATTGGGACGTGGCGGAACATGAAGCGGCGTGGTCCTTGCTTCGTGAGGCCGACGGCGTGTTGGTTCCCGGCGGGTTTGGCGACCGAGGCATCGAAGGTAAAATCCTCGCAGCGCACTACGCCCGGACCGAAGAGATTCCGTACTTGGGCATCTGCCTCGGCTTGCAAATCGCCACCGTTGAATTTTGCCGAAACGTGCTCGGCCTTGAAGGTGCAAACTCCACTGAATTTGAAGACAACCCCGAGCATGCGGCCGTGGTCTTCATGCCTGAAATCTCCAAAACCCACCTCGGCGGAACCATGCGCCTGGGTAGCCGACCGACGCTTTGGCAGACTGAGAGCTCAAAGATTCGAACGCTCTACGGCGAAGGCGATGCGGTGGACGAGCGCCACCGTCACCGGTACGAGGTCAACCCGGATTTGATCGAACGAATTGAAAGCGCCGGTCTTGTCTTTGTCGGAAAGGACGAATCTGGGCAACGCTGTGAGATCTTCGAACTTGAAGGCCACCCGTATTACGTCGGTGTCCAGTTCCACCCTGAGTTCAAGTCACGACCCGGACGACCAAGTCCACCGTTCCTCGGATTGCTTCAAGCAGCCTCGAAACGATGAGGCGAAGCAAGCCCCGTGAAACCGTTCAATCCACGATGTTGTGACCGACGAACAAGAGGACGACGGCAAGGACAGAAAGCGCCCGTTGCATGTGGAGCAAGCGCGCCCCCCTGCGGAATTCCTTGGGAGGCCATTTCTGTTGCATGAGGTATCCAGAGATCACCAAAAACCAGAGAGCAGCCATGGCCGCCCACAGCGTCCAATGCCATTCGAGGACGTAGCCGTGAGCCGTTCCCACGGCAGCCGCTGCGAAGCCGATCCAGTTGTGAGCGCGCATGTAGCGACGGTTGAACACGCCAAGGGATTTCTTGAACGGCCTCGGTTCCTTGTTGAAAAGTTCGGGACCGTTGGTGCGAAGCCACTTGAATGCGGGTTTCCAAACGACGATGGACAAGGTCGCAACCATCAGCCAAAGCGCCACATCACCGGTCCCTTCCCCGTCCAAGCCGAGAAGGGTGGCCTCGTCATCGTCGTCGTCGTCGTCGTCATCGCCGTCCGCCGCCACGCTGGTCGCCGTGAGCAAGAGCGTGAGCGTCAAAAAGAGCAACCATCGCTTCACGGGCGACTTCCTGAGCCGCTCGGATTTAACGGTTCGGCGCAGAACCCCTTAGTTCATCTCGTCGAGCCACATGCTGACAAGACCGGGAAGGAGTTCGCCCGCTGCACCGAGGTGAACTTCGTCGAATGCCTCGATGTTCGCCGGTGGTTCAGCGTTGACCAGAACGGTTTGCGCCCCGGCCTGCTTGGCTGCGTCCACCAGACCTGCGGCTGGATAAACATGTCCGGAACTACCGACCACGAGGAAAACATCGCATTGGAGGACGGCATCGTAAATCATCTCCATTTCGAGCGGCATCTCGCCAAACCAAACCACGTCGGGACGCATGCGTTGTGGCGACGAACAGCAGTTGCAGGAAACAAACCCATCCCCGAGAGATGCTTCGTCCATGCGATGTTCGCTTCGGCCACTGACCTCGCAACGGAGCGTGAGCAGTTGTCCGTGCATGTGGTGAACATCCTCGCTCCCAGCGCGTTCGTGAAGGTCGTCGACGTTTTGCGTGATGAGAACCGTTTCCTCGCACTCTCGCTGAAGCCGAGCGAGGGCGATGTGAGCAGGGTTTGGTGCAACTTCGTTCAACTGGCGGCGGCGTTCTTGGTAAAATCGCCACACCTTCTCGGGGTCAGCCGCCCAACCTTCGGGGGTCGCCACCTCCTCAATGCGATGGTTTTCCCACAATCCGTCGTTGTCTCGGAACGTTCGCACGCCCGATTCTGCCGATATGCCTGCGCCGGTCAACACCACAACTCGCTTTTGTTTCATAGGCGCTCCCGAGTCGTGAGGGTTTTTCAAATCAAGAGCCGTTCATGTTGGCGCGTTTTTCAGAACAACGGTTGGTGATGAACCTACAATTCGGCCACACGAAGAAGCCTCGTCGTGCGGAATCCCTGCAGAATCTTGACAAAGCGTTTGGAATGGAAGGCTTGGTCCAATCCTTCATCACCGGTATCGATTCGGACCGCCTCAAGACCGATGAGTTTCGAAGGCGTCGCCACGCCCAAGATGTTGTTTTGGCCGATGCACCGCAAGACATCAGGTGAAAGTTGAAGGTTCCCTCTTCCGATCAAAAAGCCTTGACCGCCCATCGGGGAAAGAAGGAGGAGAAGAGGGCGTTGTTCTCCCGAAGCGTCGACGTGGCCACCGATGATGTCCAGAAGTGCGGCTTCGTTCAAGTCGGTGTGCAACGATTCGGCATGCTGGACATCAATGCCGAGGAGCGTAAGTTCAAGATCGAGATGCTCGCCCATCCGGCGCAAGGTACCTCCGCTGCCCCAAACCAGCATCAAGTCCGGTTCGTCTTCCAGCAAGACGGCGACGTGCTTGGCCAAGCCTTCAATGGTGTCTTCCTCGCTTACCCGCTCAACTTGCTCTTTTGCTCCCTGCATGAACCGAGGAGAGGAGGGCGTCCACGCCTCGCCATACATCCTGACCTTCCATTCGCCTTGGGAGTAGACATCTTCGTCGAGGTCCATGACTTCGGTGATCGCCGTGCGAAGGTCGCCGATGGCGTAGGCCAGGACCACTTCGGCCGCCGCCTTGGGGGTCGTCGCAAAACAACCGGAGTGCATTTTCACACCCCCTGGAACCCCGATGAGCGCCGTTTTCATGGCCTCGGGGCCGCAGGTTTCGAGCGCGTTCACGATGTCTCTCGTCGTGCCGTCACCACCGGCGTAGAGGATGGCATCCACCTGCTGAGCGACCAATTCTTGGACGAGGCGGGCGGTGTCCGAAGGCGTGGTCGTGTCGGGTGTGGCTTCGGTCCACGTGTTGAGAAAAGAGGACGATTCAGGCGCCCATGCAGAACCCATCCGGCCCATCCAACCGACCAAAGTCACGGTGGTGGAGGTACGGTTGAGCGAGGAGGTGGCCAAGGTATCAAGATGCTCCAAACACCGTTGCATGCGAGGGCCAGCCCGGTCTTGAGCCCCTGCTGCACGGGCTTCCGCTGCACGACCGTCGCTGCCCTTGAACCCCAATTTCCCGCCCAGGCCTGCATCGGGATTCACCACCAAGCCGAGGCGCATGGTGGACGGTCTTGTCGCTCCCTCAAAAAGACCCGCGAAGCAAATCCACGCTGGAACCACACAACCCACCCCAGCCTTCTTGAGCAGAACCGTTCATTCATGACCATGAAGGGGCCTCCGAACGCCAAACCCAACTTAGACGACGTCCTCGCACGGGACTTCGCCGAACTCAAGGTTGGGGAAAAAAACATCATGACCAAAACCGAACCTGCAGCGGACACGCCACAGGAGGAAACCGTTCAACGTCCTATCGCTTACAACCAACCCATCAACGCCGTGGAAGACCGCCCGTCCTTTTCGGTGCCAGCACCACCCACCGAGAACAAGGCCGATGACAAGGAGGCGGGCGATGACAAATCTGCAGAGCAGCAAATCCTCCCCACCCCCACAAATACGATCGGTGACGACTTTGATGTTGCCTGGTAAACCCTTGCAAGGTGATGAAGCATGCGCGGGATTCATAGCGAGGGTTCAACCCCATAGGGGTTGACGGAGAAACGGTGACCATGACCCTGATCAACATCACGCTCCCGGACGGAACGGTCAACGAGTACGCCGCGGGCATCACCTGTGCTGAAGTCATCACCGATGCCCTCGGCAAGAAACACGGTTGCGTGGCGGCCAAGGTGGACGGAACGGAACGAGACATGTCCCACACCCTTACCGAAGCATGTTCGGTCGAGGGAATTGCAGCTGAATCCGAGGAAGGCATGCACATCTTGCGGCATTCAGCCGCCCACCTGCTGGCCCAAGCCGTGATGGCCCTGTACCCCGGCGCCTTGCCCACCATCGGGCCCGCCATTGACCGAGGCTTCTACTACGATTTCGCGATGGACCCTATCGCCGAAACCGACCTCAAGGCCATCGAGAAGAAGATGCAGGAATTGGCTCGGAAAAACCTGACCGTTGAGCGTGTTGAACTCGACCAAGAGAGCCTGCGAGAACACTTTGAACACAACCCGTACAAGGTGGAGATCATCGACGATAAACTGGAAGCGGGTGACGGTTCAACCATCTACAAGCAAGGCGAATGGTACGATTTGTGTCTGGGTCCGCACGTCCCCAACACCGCCCGTTTGATGTTCGTGAAACTGACCTCGGTGTCGTCTGCATATTGGCGAGGTGACCAATCAAAGGAACAACTCGTCCGGATTTACGGTTTGGTTGAACCGACCAAGGAAGCGTTGAAAGCAACGCTGCACCGCATGGAAGAAGCCAAAAAACGTGACCATCGGAAGTTGGGCAAGGACCTCCAACTCTTTCACATCGACGAGGATGTTGGCCAAGGCCTCATCCTCTGGACGCCCCGAGGTGCGGTGATTCGTCAAGAACTGCAGGACTTCATTTCTCACCACCTACGCCGTCAAGGCTACGCTCAAGTGTTCACGCCCCACATTGGGAAGCTGGACCTGTACCGCACTTCGGGCCATTTCCCCTACTATCAGGAGTCTCAGTATCCGCCGTTGGTGGAACGCGATTTGATGCTCAAACTCGCCGACGAAGGCTGCACGTGCAGCGAATTGTCGAACCTGATGAAAACGGGTGACATCGACGGCTACATGCTCAAGCCGATGAATTGCCCTCATCACGTCAAGATCTACGCAAGCCAAGCCCGCTCTTACCGGAACCTTCCGCTGCGTCTTGCAGAGTTTGGCACCGTGTACCGTTGGGAACAATCGGGTGAAATTTCGGGGATGACCCGTGTGCGAGGTTTCACCCAAGACGATGCCCACCTGTTCGTGACCGAAGACCAAATCGCCGAGGAGGTGCTGGGCTGCATCGAGTTGGTTCAAATCATCTTTGAGAAACTCGGTATGGAGGATTACCGGGTACGAGTTGGCTTGCGCGACCCCGATTCAACCAAGTATGTTGGAGACCCTGCACGCTGGGACAAAGCCGAGGATGCGTGCAGAGCCGCCGCCGCTTCTTTGGGCGTGAAATGGACCGAAGAGCAGGGTGAAGCAGCGTTCTACGGTCCGAAAATCGACTTCGTCGTCAAAGATGTCATCGGACGGGAATGGCAACTCGGAACCGTCCAGGTCGACTACAACTTGCCAGAGCGCTTTGATTTGACCTACAAGGGAAGCGACGGCGAACTCCATCGTCCCGTCATGATCCATCGGGCGCCCTTTGGCTCCATGGAACGTTTCTGCGGCGTGCTCATTGAACATTTTGCTGGCCGTTTCCCCACATGGCTCACGCCGACGCACTGTCACATCATCACCATTCGAGGCGAACACAAAGCCTACGCCGAAAGGGTTGCGCAGGTCTTGCGAGACCGCGGTGTGCGGGTGGAGGTTGACGATTCGGACAACAACATCATGAAGAAAATTCGCAACCATCGAAAACTCCAACCCGCCTACATGGTGATTCTGGGCGACGGGGAGATGGAAAACGAAACGGTGAGTCTGCGCGCCCGGAACGGAGACCAGGTCGCCGACATTCCGCTGCAGGATTTCGTTGACCGATTGATGCTTGAAATCGAAACCAAAGTGAGTCAACCCGCCTTGGTACCGAACCAACAAGAGTGATCTGGCATGAGTTCACCCGTCATCATCCAAGGATATTCCACAGCGATGCTAGGGCCCTTGGTGTTGGCCTTCCTTGCGGCTTGGTTCTTTTGGAGTAACGTCGTCCCGAGGCAACTCAAAGGCTTGCAAGTCGCCTTCCAAACCGGAACGAAGACCTACGAAGTTCACCGAATCACGACCACGGTCGATGACGTCAAACGCTTGTTGGCTCAACGAGGCACGCGATTTGGCGTGGTGTCCTACTTGATGGCCTTAAGCGGCAGCCTCATCCTGTTGTTTGAGTTCTTCAACTTTCGAGGTGGAAACGCCACCGGATACCACGCACCTTCGGTGGCTTTTGCGCTGATGCTCATCGTTTTGCCCGCCGTGGTGTCCAGCGGGACATCCCTCGGGGCACAGGTCATTCAGCCAATGGGTGTCAGTCGAGCGACCCTGCAAAACAGCACCAAGGCCCGATCAGTGGCCTACGTGGCCTTGACGGTGGCATGGCTCGCCCTCACCGTAGCCGTCAATGCTGTTCTTGAGGCACAAAACGTCTCGCAGACCAACCGATACAGCATCGTTGCCTTCGTTGCCTTCTCGCCAGCCGTGCTCGCCTATGGACGAATTTTGGGCTCGGCCTGGTACGCTTTGAAACAATCTTCGAAACAAATCGCCAACGGCGGCAGGTCCCCTTTCCACAACCATCTGCCCAACGCCCGGCAGCAGTTCATTGCGCAAGTGGTGCATCTCAACCTGGTGGCGATGCCGTTTGTCGCCCTCAACACCTTGATTTCGCTGGTGGTCTTGCTCTGGGACCCGACCATGTTCACGCATTCCGACCGGGTGCTCAGCCTCCCTGAGTACCGGCCCCAAACCACCTACATGGAAGAGGGGGGCTTGCTGGGCTTTGCCCTTATCGAACTCTTTTCCAACATTCCTCAAGCGGGTATTCGAGTCCCCATCGTCACCACGCTGTTGCTGTTCCTGCTCTTGAACGTCGCCGCTATTGGCTTCCTCTTCGTTTACGAAGTCGCAAGGATTCTCTTTCTCGACGTTCAGGACATCTCGGGCGTTGGCGGGATTCGCCTTGCTGACAGCCGTTTGTTGCGGGCCGAGCCGATGCAACAAGCCAACGTGCTCAACTTCTGCTTTACGGGATTTGCCGGCCAATCCATGCTCTTGTTGGCCTTGGCCATGATCACTTTTTGGGACTCAAGTTTCTTGCCTCAAGGTGCTGAATGCGGTTCTTGGGAAGCAAGCGTCTGCACGGTGATTGAAAAGGACACGTTGGAGCAGTTGACCTGGATGCTCGCCTCCGGCGGCCAGGTCGCGTTCTTGGCGATTTGGGCCTTGTCGTGGCGACGAGCCGGACAACTTGACGAAATCACTTTTGACGCATCGATGGACGAGGACAGAACTCGCTTGCGGGGCATGAGCGACATGATTTACCTCAAGCAGCGGCAGGTTCAGGAATTGGTCGCCGCCGACGAGTGGACAACCGCCATTCAACGGTATGAGGCCATGTCTCAAGGAAGAGAAGAGATGTTGATTGGCCTTGACATGGTTCTTCAAACCAAAGCCAGCATGATGCTCAAAGCCGCCATGGGTTGTTGGGACGAGGCCGAAGAACTCGCCGTGAACCTGCTTGCCCTTCAAGGAGGCCGAGATGCCCAGATTTCGCGCTTGGTGCTTTGCGCTGCGAGTTTAGCACAACGGGACTATCGTGAAGCCTTACCGAGGCTCAACCTGCTGACCAACGACGATGTGGAAGCCGTCCGTTTGAAGTGGGTTGCGAGCCTGTTCTCGCCCAAGATTAAACTCGATGAAGAAGCACGGTCAATGTTGAGTGTTGACCCGCTCACGAAAGACAACATCCGCATGCTGGAGCGTTATGCTAGGTTCGAAATACGCATGAGCGAGCGAACACCGAGAACGCCGGCCCAAAGAGCCATGTTCCTCGCCGACATTGGTCGAATGCGCCTCTTTGGCCGGAGCGAGGAAGCGCTCAACCACCTTGAACGTCATCTGAGCGCTGCAGAAGCCGAGGGTTGGGTGCAAGGCCACTTGGTCAAAGCCCTGCTCAATCATGACGACGGTCGAACCCTGACGGCCCTTTCAACCTTGGAAAAGCTGGCAAAGGAACATCCACGCGACCCCAACGTGAAGACCGTGATGATGCAGTTCGCCCGAAAGGGGAAGGTCCCCTTGCCGTCTTCAGAACCGACAAAAATTGAATGGGCCTGCGACCAAGAAACCGATTGGCGGTTGCAATGGAGCCGTCACAACGTCAAGATCCCGCCCGTTCTGGACAACGACGACCTCAAGGCCCACGCCCTCCAAAACAACGCGTGGACGGCGTTGTTAACCCCTGATGCCCGGAAGGCTTTGAAGAGCAAAAACGGTCATCGCACCTTGCGCTCCGAGCTGCCATTGGGGCTTTACACCCACCTCGCTGGCATCATGGTCACCGTTGGGGGTATGCCCGTTGACCTGGGACTGCCTGCCTCGTATCAGCACGAACAGGCGGTCAAAGCCGGCTTGCTGAACCTTTGATCAGATTCGGCGACGCAGACGCTCCATCGCAGCATCGGCTTCAGCCAACCCCTCCAGGCAGGCCTCAATTTTACTCACGCCGAGCATGGATTCAGCTTCAGCGATGGCTTGCTCGCACGCACGACGGTCCTCGTCTTGAACGCCGATGCCAGCCGCTTCGCATTGGTTTCGAAGCACCCTCCACTGGTCCATGACGAAATCGTAGAGTTCCAAGGCTTCATCGCTGGCGTGCCCTTCCCGGTCAAGTCCTGCAGTCATTCGTTCGAGCAACATCCCCGCATGGCTCCATTGCTTCTCATCAGCAGCCTCAACAATCTCATCGAACGCACGACGCCAGGAGGCTTCGTCGTCGCGGCCTTCAAAGCGCTTGACGAGTTGTTTCTTCTGCTTGAGTGCTCGCAGTACATCGTCCATGGCAGCCCGCTCTCGTTCAAGCGTTCGGACCACACCGTCGGCCAGCCCAATGGCCTGGCTCGCGTTTCCTTCGTCCAACGCGTGTTGGGCTTGAGCAAGGCGCTCATCAAACAGTCCCTTGTCCAAACCATCGGCTTGTTTGAGGTGCCTTTTTGCTTCTTTGATGGCGTCCACAGCCCGGTCAAGTGCCCCTTCACCTGCTTCCAATTGAGCGGGGATGGTTACTGCGAATTCAAATGCATCTTTGGGTTGTTCTTGCTGAAGTTTGGCTTTGGCTCGGTCGAGCATTTCGCGCAGATCCTCAATCGCTTGCCCTTTTTTGCCGTCAAGGCCTCGAGTCGCTTCTGCAATGGCCTGCTCGGCACGGGTCCACCAGGTGAGGATCTCCGTTGCACGTTTCTTCGCCTGCCGAAAGAGCAACTCACCCTCCCGCAACGAACCCAGTTGGACCTCCCGCTCACCCATGTCGTACGCCTTCTGTGGACGACGGGCGACCGGAGCGACCGCAGCAGCTTCCTGAACGGTTTTCAAAGCGTCCAAACGGATGATCTCAACGTCATCTGCCAAGGACAACGCCCGGTCCATGTCTTCCTCGCTCTCATCGAGCAGTCGCATGCCGTATTCGGGGTCGAGATGTCCTTCTTCCTTGGCCGTCGTGATCAGACTTGCCGCTTGGGCGACCGCTGCTCCTTGGGCCTTCAATTCCAAGAGTCGGTTTTCAAGCTGGTCAAGCCGTTTTCGAAACGCCTTTCGCTCTGTTTTCTGTTCATCACCGACCGTCCAAGCGTAGACGGTGTCCCCAACGGCCAAGAGGCAAACCGCCAGAGCACCTCCCCCTGCCACCGAATTCAATTGCACCGATTGCGTCAGAGCGAGGACACAAGCGGAAGCGGTTCCGATCCCAGTCAGAACGGCTCGGTACCGGAGCACGCCGAAATGGCCACGCATCGTGGTGGAGGCGGTGCGCCGACAGACCGCTCCAACGACGAGCAACAGCCCGCTACCAACCAGAGTAAGTCGGTCACTAAGGTCCATGCCAAGGGCCCCCAAGACGGCGAGAACCGGCCATGAAATCGAGGTTACTGAGCCTACACGGGTTCGAGCGGCGGGGTCGTCTAGCGTCAAATCCTGGACGAAGATGCCCCAAATGACGAGAAGCAGAGGTGCACCAAGATCCGACAGGACGATGCCCTCACCAGCGATGAGTGCTTTGACCGTCGGCCACGCCAACCAAACGGCGCAAACGAGCAAGGTCAGGGCCGTGAACAACGTCATGTTTTCCACGCGTTTGACGCGGGCGGCACGTTCGGCTTCAATGGCCGCATCTGCATCCGCCCATGAGACCATGTTCCTACCTCAGCAGATGACCGTCATAATCACTCCGTCCTCCTGATGTGGCTTCGGTTGAAGAAACAGAGGAGCGGGAATGTTCAAGGGTGTCTTTCGCATGTAGAAGAGAGAGAGGAAGCACCATGCCCGGCTTAATCACCATGGATGACCTGACCAACGACGAAATCCTTCAGGTTCTGAACGATGCAGAACGCCTCCTCCCTGTCGCCCGAGGAGAACTTTACTTGCCTTTGCTTCAAGGAAAAATTCTCGGAAACCTCTTCTTCGAACCCAGCACCCGAACCCGGATGTCTTTTGAAACGGCCATGAAGCGGCTGGGCGGCGATGTTGTGAACCTCGGCGACGTCAACACCTCCTCAGTGGTCAAAGGTGAAACACTCTTTGACACCGTCCAGATGGTGGACGGGTACACGGACATCATCGCAATGCGCCATCCCCGCCAAGGCGCCGCCCAATACGCACAAGACGCCGCCCGGGTACCGATTTTGAACGGTGGTGACGGCGCTGGACATCACCCCACGCAAACGATGCTCGACCTTTTCACCATCCGTCAGGCCCACGGTCGTCTCGAAGGGTTGAATGTGGTGCTGGCAGGCGATCTGCGTTACGGCCGCACGGTGCATTCGTTGAGCCACGCCCTCACGCGCTTTGGATGCACGCTCACCTTTGCAAGCCCCGAGTTGTTGAAGATGCCCGCTGAAATCGTTTCCGACCTGAGGGCTCATGGCGCGAACGTCGTTGAAACGGACGACCTGCTCGGGTCGCTCCCTGGAGCAGATGTGGTCTACATGACACGGATTCAGAAGGAACGCTTCGCAGATGAGGATGAGTACGCAAAGGTGGCCGGGGCGTACAAACTCCACGCATCCAACTTGGAACACGTCAAGGAAGGCATGATCATCATGCACCCGCTTCCAAGAGTCGACGAAATCCACCCTTCGGTTGATGATACCCGCCATGCACGGTACTTTGAACAGGCTTTCAACGGGGTGGTCGCCCGCATGGCGCTGCTTTGCCGACTCTTGAACGTGGATGTCCCCGCAAACATCGGAGGTGAGGCTTGATGTCGCAGGAGCACAACATGCGCCGTGTCACGGCCATTCGCAACGGTACCGTCATCGACCATATTCCCGCAGGTCACGCTATGCGTGTCCTCGAAATGCTCGGTATCGACCGGACCAGCTCCGTGCCGGTGTCCATGGTCATGAACGTCCCCTCAAAGAAGATGGGAACCAAGGACATCATTAAGGTTGAAGACCGAGAATTGAACCAAGACGAACTCAGCCGGTTGGCTTTGGTCGCTCCCGATGCCCACGTGGCCATCATCCGAGCCTACAGCGTGGCAGAAAAAATGACCATTGAGCTCGGCAACGAAGTCAAGAACGTCGTCCGATGCACGTTCTCCAACTGCATCACCACCAACCCACGGGAACCGCTACCCCACCGATTGAAGGTGCTCTCGACCGAGCCGCTCGAACTTCGCTGCCATTATTGCGGACGCCCGCAAGACCTTGAGGCCCTCGTCCGCAATCTGATCTAGTCGATCTTCACACCCAAGAGGTCCCGCATATCGCAGGCCTTGCATTGGTTTCCCGAGCTCGGACTGCCGCAACGGGGACAAGGCGCTGGAGGGGACGGACGGGAGTCGCCTCCACCCAATTCGACGACCTCGTCCCGCAACGATTTGATGTGGTCGGCCATGCGCACCAAACCGTGTCTCGTACCGGGTACATCGGCCTCCATGTGAGCGACCATTTCACGGTGACGCCATCGCAGGGCGCCCCGTGCATTGGGGCATTCCTCGTGGTGCAACGGAAGTTCTCGATGGAGAGCGTAGAGGTGAACCTCTTGTTCAGGAACCCAACGAAGCGGAACGATGCGGGGCGCAAGCCCGTCAACCGGCGTCATCGTATGAGGGGCAAGGCGCAACGTTCGTTCGATGTCCGCATTGGCCAAGTTCATCAACACGGTCTGTGCCATGTCGTCCAGGTTGTGACCCAAGGCGATCACATCAGCACCCACCTTGGTAGCGAGGTGGTTGATGCCTTGCCTCCTGAACACGCCGCAATAGGAACACGCCATTCGGGGGGCGTCGTTGTCTTTTTCCACAACCATCGGTAGGCGCTGAACCACCTCATCCATTTCAAGAAAGGAAAGTTCGGGGTAGGTCACCACGTGGTGTTCAACCCCAAGACGCTCACACAACGAACCCGCACAGACGATCGAGGGCGGCCGATAACCTTCGATGCCCTCGTCGACCGTCCCGGCAACGATGGTGACGTCCGGCCGTTTCCCCAGCAGGTCAACGAGCACATCGAGGAGCACCGCCGAGTCTTTTCCACCCGAAACAGCGACCAGAACGGTGGTGTGCTTGCCTTTCTCAAGCGGGAGTTGAAGCCGCAGTTCCTTGCTGATCTTTTTGCGAACGGACTTCGCAAGGTGCTTTCCACAAAGAATTCGACCCGAATAGGCTTGTTCAACCACGGCCGGTTTGTCGCACGAATCACAACGAGGGACGGTGAACGGAAGGGGGACCTCGCCCTGCATGGTTCACGCTCGCAAGGCGTCTCGTTTCAAATGAGCGGCCGGGAGAGGGTTTTTCACGATTTTTTTTCTTAAATTAAATCAATTGAAGATTTGATTTTTCAATTGATAAATTGTAATTCACCTTCCCGGTTGATTTCCACGGTTCAAGCCGAGAGGAACGCCCTCTCTTCCAGAAAATTGCACCACTGCGCCCCTTCAAGAAGGCAGGTGAAACCGGATTTTCAGTTGGAAAATCGCGAAAGGTCCACAAAACGGCCTCTGCGGTGGTTTGAGCGCAAAACTTCTTGAAGGCTACAGCGCTGTCACGTTGTTTGAGCAACCATGCTGCAGCGTTTGTTGGCGGAATTCCTTCACCACGAAGGGGTGGAGCAGGCCCTCGTCTTTGACGACCGAGGGCGCATGCTTTCAAGCGTAGCCAAGCAAGGTGTTCTGCCCGCCACCGAACAAGCAGTCGATCTGACCGTGCTCGCTCTGGCCGCCACCCAACACACGAACTTTGGTGAACTCCACGAAGTTTGGCTTGAAGGTGACCAAACCACACTTATCGATGTCATCACCCCGTACCGGATTTTGATGCTCCAAGGAAAGCAAAGCAAAGTTGCCCGATGGCGACACGCCGTTGACCACATGCGAAAACAACTCGCAACCACACCCGAATTTTAGGTGAATACCATGTTTGAGTTACCCCAAGGAAGGCCCGTAAACGAAACCATCACCCTTGTCGAGGGTGAGCTTCAACCCTTTGCACACGGTGCAATTTCATCCTATGTCGGGCGAAGAAAAACCCCGGTGGGCCATCGCTTGGTCCGCGGAGGTCGCATCGTTGGATGGGTGATCGAAGACGCCGAAAAGGGCGTCATGCTGGGTGGACACGAAGCGAAAGCGGCCATGGAAGCCATGGAAGCGGAACAAAATGTCCGCCATCTGGCCACGTCCTACAGCCTCAACGGGCTCGGAAGTGTTGCTGAGATTCTCCCTGAAGCTTTTGAACACCAAGCCGACCGGCAAGGCCTGAAATCTGCCGCCAACACGGTGGAGCGTCTGCTGGCTCGAGACCTTTCCACGGTGATTCGTGAACTCGCAGCCCATACGACGGTGCGAGGTGCCATGGCCATTGACTCGGGGATGCTCATCGACCACGCAGGCGATTTGCCCGGCCTGGGCGAAGAAGAAGTCTTGGCGAGTGAACTTCATGAATTACTTTCCAAGATGCGCCCTGACCGTTTGACCGCTGACCTCGGCATGAAAGGTCCCGGCCATTGGACGTTGCACAGCGGTGATGGAGCCCTGCTCCTTGCAGCAAGCGGTGAAATCTCCATTGCTGTTTGGACCGAAAAAGACGCGAATCATGCCCGACTATTGTCATCGGCTTCCATCGCCCTTGAAGGCGAGTTGGTCGCTGCAGGAGCTCACGGCAGTCAACTGCCCGAGGGCTTCACCCTCCGAGAGGGACGTGGTGGACCCGATGCGGTCATCTCCATGCTCAAAGCCGCCCTTGATGAAGAGGTAACGGGTCATCTTCAATCTGGCTCATCGAGCAAAGCCGTCTCGCTCATCGTCGTACGCGGCGTCCCCGTTGCCCTCTGGGCGCCATCGTGTGACAGCATGGAAGAAGCAGTGATGGGTTTGACCGAATCAAAGCGCAAGGTGAAACTCATTCGCTTTCCTGCCGGGACCATCGTCTCCTCGAAATCCGGGACCGTTGAAGCCTTCACCCTCGAGTCCTTCTCCGAATTGCTCTCAACGGTTCGAACACGGTCCGAGGCTCGACAGGCATCCCTCAAGGCCCTTCTGGACGACCTGCTCGGCTTTGAGTCCGGCTTGGAGGCCTTGAAGAAGGCTCGGAACGCTCTGAAATTCAAATCCGACGGGGCTGACATTGCCGAACCCTTGCCGGTCATGGCGGAGCAAGCCGTCGCGGCCGTCGATGCAGGTCTGCGACGACGGCTTGAGAAAGCTGAACAGACCGTTGACGAACTCAACAAAGTCAAGGCGGTTCTCGAAACACAGGTCAAAGCCACCGAAAAGAAGCGAGACGCTGCCCAAATCCTTGCACGTGAAGCGAGCGAAAGTCGCCAAGAGAACACCGTTGCTTTGGAGGATGCCCATGCGAAACTCAACGCCCTTCAAGTCGATCTCGCTCAAGCCCGCAGCCAGGCTGAGGAGGCCGAGTCGCGTTCCGAACGCTTGTTGCGGCGCGTGAACGAACTTGAGCATCAGGTCAGTGAGCGGGCAGCAGAACTGGCGAAGGCGGTGGGGGATGCAGCCAGCAGCGAGGCGTTGCAGGTCATGATCGAATCGCTTTCGCTGAAAGAAGCGGAATTGCAAGCCAACTTGAGTGAAGGTTCTGAGCGCTTAGCCACCATCCGTCAACAAAGCGATGACGAGGAGCGACGACTCCGCGTTCTCTCCGAGCAAGTCAACACCGTTCGTGAACGACATGCAAGAACCCAAGCCGACCTTCAAGACCTTCAGGAGCAGGTCCACCTCAACAAGGTGGAACTCGAAGCCGTACGAACCGAGGAGAAGCACGCTCGCCAGCGCATCGATGAAGACCGAACACGGCGTTCTGAAGACGAGGCTCGCAGGGCGAACATTCAGGCCGAGTTACGGGAATTAATGGATGAGCGACGAACATTGCTTCGTGAGCTCGGCGATTTAGGGGCCCGTCGCGGCCATAGCGAGGCCGAACTTGCTGTTCTCGTGGACAAGGCCTCGGCATTGGCCGACGCCCACGAGGAGGCTTTGGCCGATATCCAAGAGGCAGAACGGCTGAGGGCTCGTTTGGCAGAGGAACCGCTGGCGCAGGCTCTTCTTGACGACAACAACACCTTCGAGGGCCTTGGCCCTGTGCTCGAACGCTTGGAGCATGCTCGAAGTTTGGGCTACTCCGTCACCTTGCTTGATCGGGCGGTCGAACGAGCTCTCCAGGTGATTCAATCCACCGTGGATCACGTTGCTGCGACGCCACGGCATTTGCTCTCCTCCGAGGTCATGACGCTGCTTGAGCGACAGGTTCCTCAAACCGCAGGGGCTGTACGGGGGCTGGCACGTTGGTCGGTTCAACAACGCTTGGAACATCAACTCGGAGATACCGTCAACCATGTGGTGCTTGACCTTGAACACCTCTTGGAGGATTTCGACCGCTCCATCACGATGCTGCGACGGATACGCAATGTGTTGGAGCAGGTCGAGCGCTTGGGAGCGCCCTCCCACGAAGTCCATGCGCTTCTCGCCAATTGTCAGCGGCCCGAAGCGCTCCCGAGTTTGGCCCAAGGCACCCGCCGCTTGATTCAGGTGGCTCTTGACGACATCTATCTCGAAGCGGACCAGCGCGATGCTGGTGAGGCCATTGGTCTGGAAGAAACCGCTCGCGTTCTCGAAGAGCTCATCACGCAACTCGATGCATCGGGATTGACCGACGGTCGGCCCCGAGGCATGATGTGGGAATTCCAGCGGGACGGATATCTTCCGTTTGAGCGAGAGAACCTTCCGGTTGAGCAGCGTATCCCGGTGAGCGACGAAATGAAGGGCGACTTGGAACCGAGTCTCCTCAACGCCGAGGTCGTCGCATCGCTTGAACAGGAAAACGCGTCACCTGTTGATGAAGAAGGATGGAGTGAACTACCACCGCCGCAAGAAGGGGCGGTCGTGAGCAACGCCTCAAGCATCGAGAAAACGACCGTCTTTGAGGGGTCATTGGAGGATGAGCGGGCCGCTTTGGAAGCCGAGTTGGCCCGCCTTGATGCGGAACGACATCACCGTGCAAGCGCCTCGCCTGCCCCCGTTGCCGTGCCCGCTGATGCAGCACTGGCTGCATTGGAATCAAAACTGGCGAACCTTGACTTCTAAGCGTGGTGTACATGTCCGAGATCACGACGCTGGCGGGACGTGATGAGACTGGAGGACGACCTTATCCTCTGTGGATTGAACGAGGAATCTTCGCTTTGATGGTTGGGGCCTTTATGGCCATTGCAGGACGCATCACCGATTGGGTTGATCATCCGATTGCAGGTCCGTTCGCCGGTTATGTTGTCTATCCGTTTACTCTGTTGGCGCTTGCGGAGATGATGGGGCGCATCGTGCAACATCGGCACGGGTCAAAGTTGTGAGAACTCCTTCGATGATTGGTCCGCTGGAAGGCGGTTGGTTCTGGCTTGTACGAAACCGATCACACGCTGCCAGGGAATAAAGAAGCGGAGCACCGCCATCATGCTGAGGAACAGCAACGCTGAGATGACCAAGCCGTAGGTCAGCGTCAATTCAATGGATTCAGAAACTTGGCCCGCCCATTGACTCCCGGTCGTATCGGAAACCACAGTGAGCAACACCTTGTGGAAGCCAAGCGCCACCATCGTCGCCAAGCCGGTGAGACCGAGGAAAAGGAAGGTGTGGCGCAGATGCGTATTGAGGACGTTGTCCATTTGACGAACGTATTCGGGGTCTCGTTTGCAGGACTCTGGTAGACGGAACGCATACTCAAGGTTGCGAATAACGCCGTAACTTGCTTCCTGGAACACCATGATGAGAACGGCGATAAGGATGAGATTGAACTGTTCTTGCGTGACGAGTTTCAAACCGAACAGACCGATGGTGGGGTTGGAGGTTTGGCTCTCGAGGACGGCCAACGTTCCACCGTACGCGCCCAGTTGGCTCTTGATGAGCGGGAAGGTAAGAATGGCGTGAACGCCAAGGAAGAGCAGCGTGAAGCCGATTGACCACGCAATTGACCGACGTGAGAGCCCCCAAATACCTCGGGTGCCCATGATGACGGGGAGCAAGTAAACGAAGAGGATCAACAGGGACATGATCATCAACAGCGGCCACTGAAGGGTTTCCAGTTCAGCATCCGTGGGGAGGCGGAGATCGAATGAAAACAGCATGCCTGCGAACCAAGAAAACATCAGCCGACCGACAAGCAGCACGATGAGGCCGACGATGAAACCAAGTTTGATGCGTTGCTGAACTTTAGGCGTCTGGAAGGCGATAAAAGCCATGGTTCCGCCCAAACCTAAACCGAGCACAAGAGGCACAAAGAAGCGTCCCATACCGTCTCGTCCTTCACCCGTCAGCCAATCACCGAGCGGCAGTTGGTCGGCGATCAAGAGTTCGATGGTGTCAAACAGCATGGTGTGATCAATGGAGCCAACAACGTATGTTGAAACAACTTCGAGATACATCGCCACCAGGGCTACCGTGGCGAGAATTTGCAAGGCCAAAATCTGCCATTGCTTTCGGAGGTTCTTCAGGTGAAGTGTCCGTGGCTTCGCCGTTGCTTCCAGGTAGACATCGGACTGAAGGCCAACCTCACCTGCCATCTCAATACCCCCTCACTTGCATCAAGGCCTGAGACAAATCCATGTCCGGCATCCAATCAATGACCTGAGCACCAGAGCCCGCCAGTGTGGTCAAGCGGTTCTGACGCTCTAACTTCAGCACCTCATAGGACATGCGCGGAATGCGGCTCACGAGGCGTTCAAAGTCAACGCTTGAAGGGGAAAGAACGGTCACTTCGTGACCCCGTCCAACCAAGTCGCGCACGGCAGCGGGGACCGTCCCGTCGCCTTCGCACGAGGAAATGATGAACACCGGACTTCCTCGGCTGAACCGGCCGCTCAACGAGTTGGTGACCGCTTGAAGGGGCATCGAGCCGTTTGGCGTTACTCCGGCAAGGGCGCTGAGGATTTTGAAGTACTGCTTATCACCGGTGTCAGGGGGCAGGTACGCGAGTTTTTCGTCGTAAATCGCCAACGCCACCGAATCACGACGCTTGAGGAAAAACGCTGCGAGGCTCGCTGCTGAGACCGTTCCCATTTCAAGCGGGTTCTTGAGAACGGTTCCGATGCGAGCGAGGTCTCGGCTGTCGAGAATGAGGTACAGGTCGGTCACCGCATCACGGCATTTCTCGTTGACCATCAGCTCCCCCGTGCGAGCGAAGGCCTTCCAATTGATGTTCTTGAACGGGTCACCGGGCACATATTCCCGGAGGGAGTAGAATTCTGAGCCTTGACCCGGCGTTCGCAGGGTGGTCGCTCCCGTGTACATCTTTGGCGTTCGACTGCGTAAAAAGGCCTCCTCGATGTCCTTGATTTGGGGGAAGATGACGATGTCGCTGTGGTGGTCAACATACATCTCTTCCACACCCAAATTGAAGGTGTTCCGCGCCCGAAGCGATACGGGGCCGATGGAGTAGTGACCTCGCAACGGGCAACGGAGCACGTATCGGATTCGAGCACTCTCGCCAGGTCGGAGGTTGAGTTGCATCTGGTTCAACCCGCTTCGGAGCTTCATCTCGTGAGGGATGTTGTCGTAGATGTCAAGCATTTGCGTCTTCCGATTGCTGCGGTTAGTGACCAGCAATTCAACGTACAAATCGTCCCCCTTGTACAGGTTATCCGCAGAGAGGGTGCGTTGGACTTCAACGTCGCCGTGCCCGGAAATCCACGAGTTGACGACGATGAACGCCACGAGCGTCAGACCAAGAATCATCATCTGTTGGTTCGAGATCATCATCCCGATGAGCACGAGGGCGATGCCCCCGGTGAAGGTGAAGGCTGCTTTGCGGGTCCACATGTTCTTCACCTCACTGGCGACCCCACGCCTTGATGCGTTTGACCAACGCTACGGTTTGTTCAAGCGTGTAGCGATTGCTGGATTCAATCGCAAACTTGGCGAGCACGGGGTCGTTGATCATCGACACGAGTTCGTTGGCTTGCATGGCTTGGAACTCTTCTCGGTTCAGACCGTTCTGATTGCGCACTTTGGAAAGGAAGACCTGTCGGATTTTCTCAACTTTGGAGTAATATGCGTAGCGGTTCGCATCGCCAAACCCGTAGTAGATGATGCTGAACACGTGCCGCCAAGGTTCCGGATCCCGTTTCTTGATGAGAACGGCTTCGAAGGTGATGAACAAGATGAGGAAGAGCAGCAACATGGCCAAACCTTCGCCCGTGAAATAGACGAGAAGGAAGTAAACGGTGTTGTACGAGTCTGCTGCAAGCGCGCTCTGTGGGTGGCGAGACTCGTCAAAGACCACCATGGCGTTGGCAGCCGGTTGACCCGCCTCATCAATCCGCTCGCTCATCAGGGATTCAGCGATGTAATCTAACGCCCATTTTCGATTGTCGTTGCTGGGCATCAGCGTGTCGATTTTGCCGTATTTCCCAGCATTGAACCCTTCGTAGTCGTAAATAGCGTTGATGAGGGCTGAACCGTCGGCGACGAAGACGATGCGCCCGCCATCGGACGGGCTGCAACTTGCTCGAGCGCAGACTTCGATGCTGAGGTTGAATTGGCCCCATCGGTCGGGTGTCTCAGGCGTAATTTCGTTGCCAACCCAAATCTCACCGTCTCCGTTCACATCAACCGTCGCTTCGTTGCTGGTGATGGCTCGAATCGCCACCTCGGAGAGCGGGCCGCGGACACCGGGAATCACCTCAAGGCCGGTGATGTTGTTCAGGAGCATTTGGTAGGTGCCGTTGTACTCAATTTCACCGCTTGGTGTGAGGTGTTGGGCGCACAGACCGGCTTCAACTGCATTCGCGAAAGGTTGGCCGTCCAATTTTGAGCAAGGATGTTCGCCCGGGTTGCCGACATCAGCCCATCGTTCGTGTTGAGACAAGGTAGCAGGGTCAAGTTGGGTGCCGTTCATGCCACAGGGGTTGCTTTGAACGCACATCCAAATGTAGTTGTAATCCAATTCAGCGACATAAGTCGTGTCATAGACCTGTTGTCCCGAATAACGAATACCAAAGGCTTCAGCGACGGTGTTGGCATAGCCGTAATCCTCGAACACCATGGCCGTACCTCCGGCCTCAACGAACTCAACGATCGCGTCGATCTCTGAGGGAGAATATCCGCTGCTCGAAGCGATGGTGATGAAGCCGTCTTCGTCAAACTGAGGCAGCGTCAGGGTGTCTCGTTCAACACCGGCGAGGATGTAGGTCGTGTTCCTTGGGTCCTCAATGTCCGCCAAAAGGAGGGGGCTGCTCACCAGCGAGCGGGTTTCAATGCCCATCGCTTTAATGTCCTCTCGAAAAGCGGACATGTCGTTCCAATCGTCATCGTAAGCCGAGAGTTGATTCGTGGCGCTGATGTTGACGAAATTCAAGAGAATCGTCATCAAAAGAATCAGCATGACCACCCAGAACGATGCTTGGAGCGCAAGGCGCCGAGCGTTGAACGTTGCTGGAAGGCCAAACATTGGAATCACGAGGGAGAGGTTTCCCACCTTTCCACGCCATCCGCTGACTTTAGAAGGTTGTCCAGAGCGGTGGAGAAAATGCTCATCACAACCGACGCCCTGCTCAACGGTTCAGATGAATGTTTGAGGCGATTCGGGCGACTGAGGATGCTGGAATATGGACGGAGTTTCCTTGGTGCTCAAACGGCAACGATGCAGCGCTCAGACCCTCTTCCACCTCAACGATCAACTCGCTGATGGTGCCCGTGTTCATGTCGAACTGAAGGTCCCGGAGCGTTCCAAGGACCGCACCCGTGCGGTCAAGGACCTGTCGTCCGAGCATTTCGCGTCCAAAAACGGCCATTGTTTCACTCCTTGAGCACCGGGTAGGGTGGGAATCCCATCAATGCGTCGGTGCTGAAGGCACCGTCACATGGTTTCCATGCCGCGACTAAAGTCACGATTTCGCTTGATGTTGGTCAGGCCAGAGGTGAGGCGGGTCTCCATTTTCTGGTAATACTCGAGCATGTCGGGTGTGACCGTTGGGCGAACGCGGGAAATGGCTTCTTCAAAGTGGTTCTTCATGACCTTTTTCTTGCCAGCGCGCATGCAAATCAGCGCCGCTTCTCGGCACACCGCTTCGATGTCGGCGCCGGTGAAGCCGTCCATACCGTTGAGGAGGTCCTTGAAGGAGAATTTGCCGAGCGGCATGCCTTCGGAGTGAATGGCGAAGATGGCTTCCCGGGCGCCTGCATCGGGCGGGGGAACGTGCAGCACCCGCTCAAAGCGGCCGCTTCGTAGCAAGGCAGGGTCGATCATCTCGGGGCGGTTGGTCGCTGCAACGATGATGACGCCGTCAAGTGATTCGACACCGTCCATGCTGGCGAGCAGTTGATTAACGACCCGATTGCTGACGTCAGAGCCTTCAGAGGAACTGCCGCCGCTGCGCATGGAGGCGATCGACTCAAACTCGTCCAGGAAGATGATGGAAGGCGCAGATTGCTTGGCTTTCTTGAAGATCTCGCGAATGGCTCGTTCCGATTCGCCGACCCACTTCGAAATCAATTCGGGACCTTTGATGCTGATGAAGTTCGCTTGGGCTTCGTTGGCAATCGCCTTTGCAAGCAAGGTCTTCCCCGTTCCGGGAGCGCCAAAGAGGACGATGCCTCGAGGCGGCTTGATTCCGAAGTGTTCGAACAATTCGGGCTTGGTGAGGGGCCATTCCACCGATTCCTTGAGGCGGTCCTTGACTTCGTTCAATCCGCCGACCTCCTCCCATGAAACCTCGGGCACCTCGACGTAGATTTCACGAAGCGCCGAGGGTTCAATGTCTCGGATGGCTTCCTTGAAGTCGTCCATGCAGACCTCCATCTTCTCCAAGACTTCTGGCGGGAGGGTTTCCTCCTCAAGATCAATCTCGGGGAGGTAGCGGCGTAAGGCGCGCATGGCTGCTTCTCGCACCAGGGCAGCCAAATCTGCGCCAACAAAGCCGTAGGTGTTGTCGAGGACCCAACCCACATCAAAGTCATCAGCGATGGGCATCTGGCGTGTGTGAACATCCATGATCTCGTGGCGCCCTTCACGATCGGGCACGCCAATCTCGATTTCACGGTCAAAGCGGCCCGGCCTTCGCAGAGCGGGGTCGAGCGCATCCCGGCGGTTGGTTGCACCAATGACCACGACATTGTCCCGGCCTTGCATGCCGTCCATCAAGGTCAGCATTTGGGCAACGACACGACGCTCAACTTCGCCGGTCACCTCTTCTCGCTTAGGGCAAATGGAATCGATTTCATCAATGAAGACGATACCAGGTGCGTTGTCGGCAGCCTCGTCGAAGATTTCTCGAAGTTGTTTCTCGGACTCCCCGTAGTATTTTGAGATGATTTCCGGGCCGTTGATGCTTTTGAAGTGGGCGTTGACCTCCGTTGCAACGGCTTTTGCAATCATGGTCTTTCCCGTGCCGGGTGGGCCGTGAAGGAGAACACCTTTGGGGGGGTCAATGCCGAGTCGCCTGAACAATTCGGGGTGCTTGAGTGGAAGTTCGATCATCTCTCTGACCTTCTGGAGTTGCTGGCCTATTCCGCCGACGTCTTCGTAGGTGATGCCCTCCGATTGACTCATGTCCTCTTCGGCAACGGCTTCGTCCTTGATGACGATCTCGGTGTCGGTGTTGACCACGACAATGCCCTTGGGGACGGTTGCCATCACTGCGAAGGGCAAGGCTTCGGTGAACAACGTCATGCCGGGGATGAAAATTCGGTCGCCCGCCATGACCGGGCGCTTGGCGAGTCCTCGCTTGGCGAAGCCTTCGATACCTGGCCCGAACTTGACCTTCTGTTTGCTGGCCATCACCGGAGAAATGGTGAGTTTGGTGCAGGGCTTCGCCTCCACTTTTCGAACGGTGACTCGGTCGCCGAGACTGACGCCTGCATTCTTACGGATGATGCCGTCAACGCGAATGATGTCCATTTTGGCATCCTCCGGGCGACTGCGCCAATAGATGGCTGCTGTGGACCGTTCTTCACCGCTGATTTCAACAAAATCACCGGGTTTCAGGTCCAGCCCCATCTCGGATGAAATCCGAGCTCTGCCGAAACCGACGTCGGAAGGAATGGCTTTGGAAACGCGTAGTTCAATGGTTTCGTCTTTGGTGGCCATGCTCTTCTCCCCTCTCCCCGAAATGTGTTCTTGACGGTATATAACTAAACTTGAGCCAATTCATGACGGGTCGCAGGAGGGGTTCCGCACACCCCTCTTTAAACCCGAGGAAAACGATTCAAAGGGGTTGGGCGCCACTGCCCCCAAGTTCCTCCGCCATCACATTCAAGAGACGAGCGAGGGTGCAAGGACCATGGTTCACATTCTTGAAACCGGCCTTGAATTCATCGACAACCAAAATCCAAACGGGAAACCCTCGGTCCGGGGCTACAACATCATCAACGGCCAGTTGACCTCAGCGAGCGATAACGCCACCTTTGCCTCCACCAACCCCGCCCTGTTGGCCGATTGCCTCGGTGAGTTTCCGCTCTCAACCCGAGAGGACGTCCGGGCCGCCCTCGATGCCGCCCACGCTGCATTCCCTGCTTGGGCAGCGACGCCAGCCCCCACACGTGGCCAAATCATCGGCAACATGGGACGCCTGCTCATGGAACACAAAGATGCTCTCGTCGCTCTTGAAACCCGTGAAATTGGGAAAACCATCAAAGAATCCGGCGGGGAGATTCAAGAGGCCATCGATACATGTTTGTTCTTCCAGTCCGAGGGACGAAGGCTTTACGGACAAACCGTCAACTCGGAATTGCCGGACAAGGAATTGTTCACCTATCGCCGCCCGCTTGGGGTGTGCGGTATCATCAATGCGTGCAACTTCCCCTCTGCCGTCCCGTTTTGGAAGATGATTCCCGCCATCATGTGTGGCAACACCTGCGTTTGGAAAAGCCCGCAAGATGCCCCCTTGTTGTCCTTCGCCCTCGCTCGCATCATGCATCAGGCCGGTCTACCCGACGGCGTGATCAACCTCGTCCACGGAAAGGGAAGCGGAGCCGGACAGTATCTTGTGGATGCTGTTGACGAGGGCTTGGTCAACAAAATCTCGTTTACAGGGTCGACCGAGGTCGGCAAAATGATCGGTGAAGTCTGCGGTCGCAACCTCGTTTCCTGTTCGCTGGAACTCGGTGGAAAGAACCCGCTGGTCGTGATGCCCTCGGCCGATCTCGACAATGCTGTCGCCGGCGCTTACTGGGGTGCATTCGGCACCGCAGGCCAACGCTGCACCAGCCTGGGCAACCTCATCGTCCACCGTGACATTTACGACGCTTTCATGGAGAAATTCATGGAGAAGGTCAAAACGACCCGCATCGGAAACTCATTGGTCCATCAAGACGTGCTCTACGGCCCCATGCTCTCGGAGAAATACGCCAAGGATTTCGAATCCGGTCTGGAAATGGCGAAGGCCAGCGGTGCCACCCATGCCTGGGGCAAGGGGCGCATCACCGCCAACAACGCCCCCGAAAACTTCGTGGGCGATGCGAGCGAAGGCGTGTTCATGTGGCCGCACGTGTTCACCGATGTCACCGAAGACATGACCTGCTTCCATGAGGAAATCTTTGGCCCGGTCGTCACCGTGGTCAAGGCCGATGATTTTGACCATGCCTTGCACCTGGCCAACGCCAGCCCGTACGGGCTTTCCTCGGCCATTTACACGAACGACCGCCTCGAAGCCTACCGCTACAAAACCGGCATCAAAGCCGGCATGACGGGCATCAACAACTCCACCACCGGCGCGGAAGCGCACCTCCCCTTCGGCGGTGTAAAAGGCTCGGGCAACGGGACTCGGGAATCGGGGATTTGGGTGCTTGAAGCATACTCCTACTGGCACGCCGTGAACGACGAGTTGTCGGGCAAATTGCAACTTGCCCAAATGGACGTGGATGAAATCGACACGGTGGAGGCCGAGGTCAATTGGTCTGAATTGGCATGAATTTCTTTCACTTTCGGCTCACGGCTCAATGGTGAACCTCAAAGACCCTGCGCTTCTCCGGTAAACCATTCCCTTCGGGGACTCAGGTGAAAAGCATGGGCGAAGGCATCAAACTCCCGGTCATCAACGGCTTGGGACGCACGAACCGAATTGACAATTGGTGGAGTCAACCGCTCGCCATGGGGGTGGCGCTGACGGCGGCCTTGCTCTACACCTTTTGGCGCCTCTTCCTCTACGGTACGGAAGCAGCGGACGGCACATCGCTGATCTCCTACAAGCTTCACGGCAGCACCGTCATGTCGCCCATCTTCTCTCCCAACGTCCTCGAATGGGACCTGTTCGGGTTGAACACCTGGAACCACCCCGAATGGGTGAACGCAGCAATTTTAGTGCTCTGGATTCCTTTCGGATTCCGAGGCACATGCTACTACATGCGCCGCGTTTACTACCGAACGTTCTTTGCGAGCCCCACCGCTTGCTGGGTGGACGAGCCCGACATCAACAAGGCCATCGGATACAAGGGCGAAAAGCGCCTGTTCATCTTCAACAACCTTCACCGTTACTTCCTCTACGCCGCCATGGTGATTTTGGTCATCAAGTGGTGGGACGTGACCCACACCATGCACTTTACTTCCACGACCCACGACGGCTACGGCGTGTCCATCGGCACCTTCGTGATGGCCATTGAAGCGTTTTTGCTCACGATGTACGTCACCTCATGTCACGCCCTTCGACACTTGGCAGGGGGCATGCTCGATCGTTGGACCACCGGAATCAGCCGCATCCGTGGCCAACTCTTTGGAAAAATCAGCGTGCTCAACCGTTCCCACGGCTTCTGGTTTTGGACGTCGTTGGCCTTTGTCTTTTTGGGAGACCTCTGGGTCTTGGCCGTTGCGGAAGGCCGAATCAGCGATGCGGTGCTGTTTGTGATTTGAGGTGATATGATGGGAGAAAACGTCACGAAACACAACTACGATGTCATCGTCATCGGGGCCGGCGGCGCTGGCCTCCGAGCGGCCATTGAGGCGGCACGCAGCGGAGCGAAAACCGCCATCATCACCAAGTCGTTGCTCGGCAAAGCCCACACGGTCATGGCCGAAGGCGGCTGTGCCGCAGCCTTGCAGAACGCCGATCCAAGAGACGGATGGAAGGTTCATTTTCACGACACGATGAAGGGAAGCAAATGGCTTGCCAACTGGCGCATGGCTGAACTCCATGCCAAAGAAGCCCCCGACCGCGTCCGAGAACTCGAACAGTGGGGCGCCGTCTTCGACCGGACACCGAAGAACCTCATCAACCAGCGGAATTTCGGCGGTCACACCTTCCCTCGGTTGGCTCACGTTGGTGACGCCACCGGTCTCGAAATCATCCGTACGCTCCAGGAACGAGGCATCCATGAAGGCATTGACATCTACATGGAATACACCGTGAGAACGTTGCTCAAGGAAGGGGACCGGGTCACCGGCTGCGTGGCTTACACTCGCGTTGATGGTGAGTTCCACGCCTTCTCTGCCAAATCCGTGGTGCTCGCCACCGGCGGCATCACTCGGTGCTGGTCCGTTTGTTCCGGTTCGTGGGAATACACCGGTGACGGTCATGCCCTCGCCCTGTGGGCGGGAGCGGAATTACGAGACATGGAATTCGTCCAATTCCACCCGACCGGGATGGTTTGGCCTCCATCGGTTCGAGGCATCCTCGTCACCGAAGGCGTCCGAGGTGAAGGCGGCCGGCTCACCAACAGCGAAGGCAGCCGATTCATGTTCGACTACGTGCCTGAAATGTTTGCCGGCGACCACGCCGACACCATCGAAGAAGCGGACCAGTGGGTCGAAGAGGTCGTAAGCGGCAAACTCGCCACCGTTCGCCGACCCCCTGAATTGCTCACCCGTGACGTGGTGGCAAAAGCCATCAACGCCGAGGTGAAAGCGGGCCGAGGCTCGCCTCATGGAGGCGCTTTCCTCGACATTTCTCACCGCGGAGAAGAAGCGATTTTGAAGAAACTCCCCTCCATGCACCACCAGTTCAAGGAACTGGCAGGGGTGGACATCAGCAAGGAACCGATGGAGGTCGGGCCAACGGCGCACTACGTCATGGGCGGCGTCCGTGTTGACGCTGAATCCCAAGAAACCACCGTTCCCGGTCTCTTTGCATGCGGCGAAGTCGCCTCAGGATTGCACGGGGCAAACCGACTGGGTGGAAACTCGTTGTCCGACCTCATCGTGTTTGGAAAGCGAGCCGGCGAATTCGCAGCCTTGCGTGCGAAGGACTTGGCTCAACCTGCCATCGATGACGGTCAAGTGGAGGCAGCCATCGCCGACATGCTCGCACCGCTCCAACGAGCCGGAGGGGAGAACCCCGGTCGCATCTACGACGAGATGCGGGAGATGATGCAGGCCAAGGTCGGCATCATCCGAACAAAAAGCGAACTTGAGGAAGCCCTCGATGACATCAAAGCGTTCAAGGAACGTGCGATGGCCAGCTCCTCGGGCACCTCTCGGAAGTACAACTCGGGCTGGCATCAAGCACTTGACCTGATCAACATGGCCGATGTCTCGCATGCCGCCACGCTCGCAGCCATCACCCGCGAAGAGAGCCGAGGCGGTCACACACGGGACGACTTCCCCACGCCCGAAGACAACTATTGGGGGAAGACATTGAACATCATCTGGATGGAAAACGGCGAGATGAAAATTCGCCAAGAGCCCGTGGAAGCGATGCGAGATGACCTCCAAGATACCCTCAAGGAAGTGAAAGCGATGATCGCAGAGCGAGCCGCAGAAGCGGGAGGTGGGAATTGATGTCCTTGAAAGGTACCAAGCAATCGTTTAACATTCTACGGGGCGAAGGCGAAGAAGCCAAGCTCACGGCTTACGAATTGGAACTTGATGAAGGCATGGTGGTGTTGGACTGCGTTCATCGCATCCAGCACGAGCAAGAACCCGACATGGCGGTACGGTGGAACTGCAAAGCTGGCAAGTGCGGCTCGTGTTCCGCTGAAATCAACGGACGACCCCGCTTGATGTGCATGACCCGGATGAGCGACGTGGTTGCCGAAACACCTGCAGGCCAGCCCATTGAAATTCGACCGATGAAGACCTTCCCGCATGTGAAGGACCTCGTCACCGATGTCAGTTGGAACTACGAGGTCGCCCAACGCATCAAACCCATCAATGGCCCGGAACACAAGGATTGGGAATTCAACCAAATGGAAGCCGACCGCGTTCAACACTTCCGGGAGTGCATCGAATGTTTCCTCTGCGTCAACACCTGCCACGTTTTGCGAGACCACGAACTCTTCGATGATTTCGCCGGGCCACGAAACCTGGTTCGCCTGGCACAGTACGAGATGCACCCGCTCGATACCGAAGACCGGGTTCCTGAAATCAAGAAAGAATTTGGCGTGGAATACTGCAACATCACGCGATGTTGCACTGAAGTTTGCCCCGCTGGTATCCAAATCACCGACGATGCCATCATTCAACTCAAGGAGCGCGTGGTTGACCGGTATTACGACCCGCTGCAGCGCATTTGGCGCACCCTGACGCGGAAAAAGGTCCGCTACTGACAACGCTTGAGATCAGGTTTGAGCCTGCAGCCACGTTCTCATCCACGCTTCGCCCCGAGCATCGTC
>Ga0255765_1001191_pt1 | contig 32893 bp, 20 predicted proteins | sample 041ome_8_FD_179965 | JGI IMG/M metagenome (GOLD analysis project Ga0255765, IMG submission 179965) | Coastal salt marsh microbial communities from the Groves Creek Marsh, Skidaway Island, Georgia - 041407BS metaG (version 2) | ecosystem: Environmental > Aquatic > Marine > Intertidal zone > Salt...
CCCTTCAAGATGTAAATCAATTTCACCTTCTTGACATCCGGCCCAGGGCGTGGTGCGCGGTGGTCGAGCACCCTAAACCCTACCTAGGGTTTACCCGCCCGCCGCCCATCGAGCCCTAATCGCGCGACACGCCGCGCCATTCCCTGACGCCTGACGCCGCCATGCTCGCCGCGCGCACGTCCATCGCCAGTACCTCCGCGCTGAGCGCCGCGCCGTCGTCGTCCGCGCACCGCCACGCGCCCTCGCGCGGCGCGCTCGTCGTCACCGCGGCGTCGAAGAAGAAGGATGTGCGCTTGCAAGTGACCTTGGAGTGCACCGAGCAGCGCGAGTCTGGCGTGATGGGGATGTCGCGATACATCACGCAAAAGGTACGACGATGCGTGTGCGTGTGCGCGTATGTGCGCGCGTGTGTGTGTTGGATGATGCGTGGGTGCGCGCGCGTGCGGACACGCGTGCGGTGCGGCGTGATTCGTGGTGAGGCGAATCACGCGCGCGTTGAGGGTTTCGAGCGCGGGTGGACTGACGTACGTCGTCGCGTTTTGTTTTCTTTGACGCACAGAACCGCCGGAACACGTCCGGGCGCATGGAATTGATGAAGTACAACCCGTTCTTGCGCAAGCACACGCTTCACCGCGAGTTGAAAAAGTAGAGTGCGCGGTGTTTATATATTTTTTAATCAGACATTCAGACGTACACATCGGATAGGGCGCGCGCGTACGAAGGACGACGTACGGTGGGAGCTCTTTGTGAATGCATGTGAATGGACGCTAAGTGTCAAAGCTTTACAAGTCTATCATAAATCCCTCGAGCAAAGTTTAGTACGGATCCGCGAGCTGACGTCGCGCGATGCGACGTCGTGCAGCCAGCGGCGAAAGAATAGCCGTCGTCCCGCTCGCCCCCTTCGACGCGCGCGACGTCGCGTTTCGAGTCGACATTTTAATTCTTGGCGACTAATTCGAAACCGTCAATCTTAATACCCATGTTCGCCGCCGTACCCGCGACAATGTTCATCGCGGAATCAATCGTGGTGCAGTTCAAATCGGGCATCTTAATCTTCGCAATCTCCTCGAGCTGGTCGCGCGTGATGCGGCCGACCGTTTGCTTTTGCGGATCCGCCGCCCCCTTGGGCACGCCAGCCGCCTTCTTCAACAACACCGAAGCCGGAGGGGTCTTCAAGATGAACGTGAAAGACTTATCCTCGAAAACCGTAATCTCAACCGGGATAATCATACCCGGCTGGTCCGCGGTGCGCGCGTTGTACTCTTTGCAAAACATCATAATGTTGACACCCTGCGCGCGCGCGACGAAGACGCGACGATTCACAATACGTCAGTCACGACGAACAACACACACACACACAAAAAAATGAGAGCACACAACACACACGTCACACGAACGTGCGTATGCCGGTGATGGCGACATCACGCCGCGTCTCTCGCCGCGGTCGCGTCTCGCGAACGCGCGTCTCGCAAACCCTCAGCCACTTAGGTCTTTCCACCCATCGCGTATCCCGACCCACCGCGCGCGCGCCGTGCGACGCACGTTCGGTGCGTCACGCGCGCGCAATCCCCGCATTCAAACACATACCTTCGCACCGAGCGCCGGCCCGATCGGCGGCGCCGGGTTCGCCTTACCCGCCTCGATCGCGAGCTTGATGTACCCCGCCACTTTCGCCGCCATGACGACTGGGCGACGCGCGCCCGCGTGCGCGCGAACATCGCGGCGCGCGACCGCGTTCGCCATGAACGCGCTCGTCGTGTGCACGCGAGCGGTGCACCCGAGCGTTTCAGCCTTGCTCGCGCGGAGCGAAGACGTGGTGCACGCGCGGGTTTTCGTCGCCGCGCGCGGCGCGGGCGATGCGCCGATGACGCCGACGGGCGATGATGCGGACGTCACGGGGGTGAACATCGTCGACGTGTGGGGGTCACTCTGGGGCGTTTAGACCGTGTGTGGTGAGGGGTAATTGGAATGAATTACGCCGCGTGTGTTTTACGTGTGCGTGGCGTCGACCGATGCCGAGTCGTCGCGCGCGAGAGTGTGCGGCGTCGACGGTCGAGAGGGGGTCACACGCGCGCGGTGGGCCGTTTGTAAACCCTAATTATTGGTGCCTCGATTTGACGTTTTTGAATTTAAACTGACTGTCGCGACGTCGTCGTTCGTCACTTCACCGCGCCGCCGCCGCGCGCATGGCGACGCCGCGACGATCGCCGAGGTCGGCATCGAAAGCCACGTCACCACCGCCGTCGACGCCGCCGTCGAGCCGACGACGGACGCGCGCGACGCCTGTGAAAGACGGCCAAGATGCCGGCGATCGACGCGCGAGCGCGGATGCGCACGCGGACGCGCCGATGGATGACGACGGACGACGCGCGATTGGGCGCGCGAGCGGCGCGAGCGCGGACGGTGGGCTGACGTCGCCCGTGACGCACGCGCGTTCGGGTGGGGCGACGCCGCGAAGGTCCACGGGTGGGGCGGATGTGGAGATGGCGGATGCCGCGCGCGCGGCGCCGGCGAGTCCGCTGGAGGATTTGTTTTCGCCGCCGGCGCCGCGCGCGGGCACGGGCGTCGGGGCTGCGCTCGCGACGCCGCGGAGTGCAATGCACGGCGGTGGCCGCACGCCGGGGAGAGTTGGATTTGGTACGCCGCGGGCGACGCCGCGGAGTGATTTGGGGTTGACGGGGAGCGCGCGCGCGAGACGATACGCGGGCGAAGGCGACTTTGCGGGTGGATCACAGCTTCAGGGCACGCAGGATGATTTTTTAGCGTCGCCGCCGATGAGTGCTGGAGATCATTTATTGCGTGCGCGTCAAGCGCAAGATGAAGAGGCGTCGCATACGTATATTTGGGGCACGCGCGTCAACGTGTACGACACCAAGCAGCGTTTTCGACGCTTCATCGAACACTTTGAATTACCCGATTCTGGTGTGTCGTATTACGATGAAAAATTGCGTGCATTGGAAGAACTCGGCCAGGCGGTTTTGGATTTGGATTGCCAGCACGTGAATGAGTACGATTCATACTTGTACAAGCTTCTTATGGATTATCCGCAAGAAATGATTCCGCTCTTTGATGACGTCGCGAGCGATTATTTTCAAGAAAGTATCGCACCGTTGGCTGAGGAGGCTGAATTTGCGCGCATCATCGTTCGGCCTTTCAACGTACTGAATGTGAGACCCATGCGTGATTTGAATCCCTCGGACATTGATAAAATGGTGAGCGTGCGCGGGATGGTGACGCGCTGCACGACGGTGATTCCCGACTTGAAGCTCGCGTTTTTCAAATGCTTAATGTGTGGAACGTCTCCAGATCACATTCAAGTCGATCGAGGTCGCGTGAATGAACCCCCGCTGAAATGCCCAGGATGTGGGAAACCCGGAACGATGACGCTCATCCACAACCAGTGCATTTTTGCGAATAAGCAAACCGTCAAGATGCAAGAGACTCCAGACGCGATTCCCGAAGGCGAAACGCCACACACGGTGTCGATGTGCGTGTTTGACGAACTCGTCGACCAGGCCAAGCCAGGTGATCGCGTTGAAGTCACTGGTGTGTATCGAGCCGTGCCGATTCGCATAAGTTCCACGCGCCGAACGTTGAAGAGCGTGTACAAGACGTATTTGGATATCATTCACATTAGAAAGGATTCCGCGAATCGCATGCGAAACACGGCGGGCGCGGAGGATGACGAAGGAAACAAGAACTCTTCGGCTGAGCGATCTTCCGGGGTGGCAAGTAGCGCTGGGCCAAATCAAGCGATTGAGTTTCCCCCAGAACGCGTGGCAGAATTTGAAGAGTTGAGTCGCTCGCCTGATATTTACGACCGACTCGTGGCTTCGCTCGCGCCTTCGATTTGGGAGTTGGAGGACGTCAAAAAGGGTTTACTTTGCCAGCTCTTCGGCGCAACAAATAAAACGTTTAGCGGTACTGCCGCGAACAAAGTTCGCGGTGATATTAACGTCTTGCTCGTCGGTGATCCAGGCGTTGCCAAGTCGCAAATGCTCACGTACGTGCATCGAATCGCGCCGCGCGGCATGTACACCTCTGGCCGAGGTTCATCCGCAGTCGGTCTCACTGCCTACGTCACGCGCGATCCGGAATCCAAAGACATGGTTCTTGAATCCGGTGCGTTGGTGCTTTCCGACCGTGGTATCTGCTGTATCGATGAGTTTGACAAGATGTCCGATAGCGCGCGCTCGATGTTGCACGAAGTCATGGAACAGCAAACGGTGTCCATCGCCAAGGCGGGGATCATTGCCGTATTGAACGCTCGTACGTCTGTTTTGGCGTCGGCGAACCCTGTTGGAAGTAGATACAATCCGAACATGTCCATGGTGGATAACATTCAGCTCCCGCCCACTCTGTTGTCGCGTTTTGATTTGCTCTACTTGTTGCTCGACAAGCCAAACGCGGAAACGGATCGACGCTTGGCTCGTCACTTGGTGAGTCTTCACTACAAAGAGCCACCGCAAAAGAAACGTGGCGCCATTCCTGCTTCATTGCTTACGGATTACGTCTCTTACGCGCGTGCGATGATTCAACCCGTGTTGAGTGATGAAGCCGCCGAGGAACTCGTTGAAGGATACGTCGAGATGCGACGCATGGGCGGCAGTCGCAAGGTTATCACCGCCACGCCGCGTCAGTTGGAGTCATTGATTCGTTTGTCAGAATCGTTGGCTCGCATGCGTCTGTGCGAACGTGTCGATCGCGACGATGCCAAAGAGGCGTTGCGTCTGATGCGAGTCGCGATGCAGCAGTCCGCCGTCGACCCACGCACGGGAACCATTGACATGGATAAAATTTTAACCGGCCACAGTTCGGCTGATCGACAGCACCGCCGGGTTGTCGCTGACGCCGTCATCGCGTGCTTATCGGCGTCAGCAAACGGTAAACTTAGATTGAGCGAGTTAGTAAAGGCGTTGGCTGAGAAGAACGCGATGACGTTGAGTGTGCAAGAGGTTCGCGACGGCGCCATGCTCCTCGTTGAGCAAGAAAACGCGAGCATTCGCGGCGACCTCGTCACCCTCTTATGAAGGCAGCTATAGCAGAAAGTGTGTGTAATTCAATTCACCCAAGGAAGTTAAATTCATTATAACAAAGCGTGAGTCATGTGATCCTAATCCTATCATGGCCACTATGTACAAAGGCTCGCGCCGAATGACGGCTTGACTTGAGTTTTCGCGCGTTGGCAAATGTAAGTAATCAAATTGTGTTTTGTGGTGCTCGAAGCCTCACCAGACTAAAGAATGCGACAGCATCGGGATTACCCCTTTAGCTGATGCCCGCGGCACCAGTGTACGCGCTACCCGCGGAGAGCTCCTTACCATCACCAGTCAACACCGTAATCATACCTTCCGCGTTCACATCCATGATGCACGACGACCCCTCAGAAATCTCACCCGTGAGCATCTTCTCGGAAAGGTTATCCTCCAACAAGCGCATGATGGCACGACGCAACGGGCGCGCACCATACGCCGGGGAGAAACCTTCGTCGACAAGACGATCCTTGAAGCGCTCCGTGCACTCAAGAGTGATGTCCTTCTCCTTCAAACGCTTGAACACATTCTCAAGCATGATGTACGCGATTTCGCGAACTTCTTGCTTGTTGAGTTGACGGAACACAATGATTTCATCAAGACGGTTAAGGAACTCGGGACGGAAGTAGTTCTTGAGATCCTCCATGACTAAGCTCTTGATACGGTTGTACGATTGGTCTTCAGCGTTATCGTCAAGCTGGAAACCCAAGCCACCGCCACCCTTTTCAATCGCCGACGCGCCGACGTTGGACGTCATGATGATGAGGGTGTTCTTGAAGTCGACAACGCGGCCCTTGGAGTCGGTCAAGCGACCGTCTTCAAGGATTTGAAGCATCATGTTGAAAACATCAGGGTGCGCCTTCTCGATTTCATCGAAAAGCACGAGGGTGTACGGACGCCGCCGAACAGCCTCAGTGAGTTGACCACCCTCAGAGTAACCGACGTAACCCGGCGGAGAACCGATGAGCTTGGACACGGTGTGACGCTCCATGAATTCAGACATATCGAGGCGAACCATGGCATCTTCGGAACCAAAATAGAAGGCCGAAAGGGACTTGGCAAGTTCGGACTTACCAACACCAGTCGGACCGGAGAAGATGAAGGACGCAACTGGGCGGTTCGGGTTCTTCAAGCCGGTACGGGCGCGGCGAATAGCGCGAGCGCACGCGACGACGGCTTCTTCTTGGCCAATCAAACGCTTGTGGAGGGTTTCTTCCATGTCCATCAAACGAGTACCTTCATCAGACGACACCTTATCGACGGGGATACCAGTCCAGGCGGCGACAATGTCGGCAATGTCTTGCTCGACGACAGTCGGGCCCGTGGCGTCGCCAGAGTCAACCTTAGCCTTGTTTTCTTCTTGCTTCTTCTCCGTGATAGCCTTGATTTGGGCGCGGAGTTCAACTTCGCGATCGCGAAGACCACCAGCGGCTTCGAAATCTTGGGAGCGAATGGCAGTGTCCTTCTCCTTCATCAAAGCCTTCAACTCCTTGTCGAGTTCCTTGGCTTCCTCCGGGAGCGCGGCGTGCGAGAGGCGCACGCGGGAACCAGCCTCGTCGATGAGATCGATCGCCTTGTCGGGCAAGAAACGATCGGAGATGTATTGGCTGGAGAACTTCGCGGCCGCAATGAGAGCATCATCGGAGTACTTGAGCTTGTGGTGCAATTCATAGCGCTCACGGAGACCGCGGAGAATTTGAATGGTTTCATCCACCGTCGGCTCCGGAACTTGCACCGGTTGGAAACGACGCTCGAGCGCCGGGTCCTTCTCAATGTGCTTGCGGTACTCATCAATCGTAGTGGCACCGATGCACTGGAGTTCCCCACGCGCCAAGGCGGGCTTCAAGATGTTCGCGGCGTCAATGGCACCTTCCGCCGCACCAGCGCCAATGAGCGTGTGAACCTCGTCGATGAAGAGGATAATGTTTTCATCGCTCTTGACTTCATCCATGAGCTTCTTGAGGCGCTCTTCGAACTCACCACGGTACTTGGTACCGGCAACGAGGAGACCCATGTCGAGAGTCATCATGCGCTTGGAGTCGAGCGTTTCCGGAACGTCGTTCGCCGCAATCTTTTGCGCGAGACCTTCGGCAATGGCAGATTTACCGACACCCGGCTCGCCAATCAAGCAAGGGTTGTTCTTGGTACGGCGACCGAGAATTTGCGTCACACGCACAATTTCGTTCGTACGGCCAATGCACGGGTCAAGCTTACCCTCTTCAGCCTTCTTCGTGAGATCGCTGCCGAATTCCTCCAACGTCGGTGTCTTCGAGCCCGCCGCCGCGCCTTGACCGCCGCCGGCGCCGGCGCCGACGGCTTCTTGGGTTTCGCCAACCATGCGGATCACTTGAGAGCGAATCTTCGCCGGATCGGCGTCGAGGTTCTCAAGAACGCGCGCCGCAACGCCTTCGCCTTCGCGGAGCAAACCGAGCAACAAGTGTTCGGTACCAATGTAGTTGTGACCCAACTGGCGCGCCTCTTCGAGCGCGAGTTCGAGCACGCGCTTGGCGCGCGGGGTGAATGGAATCTCCACCGCGACAAAGCCAGAGCCACGACCGATAATCTTCTCAACTTCAATGCGCGCCTCCTTCAACGAGATACCCATAGACTTGAGCACCTTGGCCGCGATACCCGTACCTTCACCAATCAAACCGAGCATAATCTATCGAGCACACGAGCGCGCGCGCAAAACCTCCGTCAGTCGCGCGTTCATTCACCTAAACGTGGCACCACAATCACGCACACGCGTGCGCGCCACGCCACGCCAACACACGCATCGCGCACATCACACCCTCGAGAGCATGCGTCGTGCAATTCGCGCGTGCAATTCACGCATCCTCGCGCGCCAAACGCGCCGCGCGCCCTCGTCCGCCCGCGCGCGCGCCCGCGCGAGATAAGCTAAAACCTAGGCTCCCTTCCGCGACGATCGCACATCCCCCTACCCCCCGCGCGCGCCGCCCCGCGCACGAACGCGCGCCCCACACCGTTCAACAATTCGCACACGTTTTTATCCACGTACCTGTTCGGTGCCGACAAAGTTATGCCCGAGCCTGCGCGCCTCTTCTTGCGCCAACATGACCACCTTGATGGCTTTCTCCGTGAAGCGCTGTCAGAGTCAACACGTGAATCATTCGTCAGTCCCCTTTGCGCGGCGTCCTTTCGCGCGCGTCGCCCTCGCGCGTCGCGCCGTGCGAACCAACCCTTTTTCACACATTCACTCGCGCGCCTCTTCTCGCGCATCGCCATCGCACGCACCTCAAACATCGCTTCGACGACCAATCGCTTGCCGCGCGCGGCGCGCGACGAGCCTAGGGTCGCGCGCGCGCGCACGCGCACCGCGCCGTAGCTCGCGCGCGCGCCGCCGAGCGTCACCGCGCTCGAGCACCCGCCGAGCGCGCGCGCGGAACCCCCGCTCGCGCGCACCGCGCACGACGTGGTCATCGCGCGCGCGCGGGGCGTCGTCGACGACGACGATGCGTGCGCGGGCGCGCGCACCGCCACGCGCGAGGAGGCGCCGAGCGCGAACATGCTGCGGCTGATGATGGTGATCTGTGACAAAGTGTTACGTGTGATTCACGCCGTCGCGAAGGAGACGATACGGCGACGGGCGGATCGAATCGAATTCGGATGTGTCCCCACGTGCGTGCGTGCGGCGCGAACGTCGTCGCGGGCGTGCGAATGGCGACATCGCCCATCGTCGGCATCGGCGTCGCCATCGGCGTCGCCGACGGCACCTCGACCGCGTATAATGGTTCGCACACCATGGGCATCCAACCCACGCGTGTACGTTCCGTATGTCCGAGAAAACCACGATACACACATTTAGCGCACATCACCCGAACGCGCGTGATATGGCGGATACGCCTCGCATCCTACGCGTGGATCGCGTCGATCGAGACGTCTGATCGATCCTCGATGCCCCTTGGAGTCATGATTGGTCAACGTAGTCCCCCCTCCCCCCCCTCTGCACGAGGTCGCCCGAGGGCGCGCCGTGATCCGCCGATCGCGCGCGCGACGCGTATCGATCGATGCACGATGTCGATCACGCGCGCGCGCGATCGATGGACAAACTCGATCGATGTCGACGTCGATGGGTCGAGTGGCAATCGTGGCACCACAGCACAGCCGGCGGGCATGGATTGGGACGACGACGACGACGACGACGACGATGGTGGCGAGGCGTGGGCGCGCGCGGCGTGCGATGCGGTGCGCGCGGTGGAAGCCGCGCGCGCGGCGGTGGAGGCGTCGGGACGCGCGAACGTGCGTGGTGCGCCGGTGTCGCACCCACGGGCGCAGCAGCAGCAGCAGCAGCAGCAGCAGCAGCGACAGGGACAGGGACAGCGACAGCGACAGGTGACGGTGGAGTTCGTGCCGCACGGCGTCGATCGATTCGCAATCGTCGTCGTCGGGGGTGGTGGTGGTGGTGGTGGTGGTGGTGACGACGACGTCGTGTGCGAGCGCGCGCGCGGTGTGCCCGGGGCGGCGGTGGACGCGGCGACGCGGCGATGGACGGTGCCGCGCGAGGCGCTCGAGCGCGCGAGAGAGGCGTTCGCGGGCGCGGCGTTCGTGGTGAAACCGGTGCCTGGGATTGTGCTGCGCGCAATGGATGTGAAGTTCGACGCGTTTGAGCGCGCGTGTGAGGCGACGTACGCGGCAAAGGTTTCGAAGGCGTTGGACGCGAAGATGTTTGACTTTCAGCGCGAAGGCGTGCGGTACGCGTTGCGCAGGGGCGGGCGCGTGTTGATCGGGGATGAGATGGGGCTCGGGAAGACGGTACAGGCGTGTGCGTTGTTGTCGTGTTATCGCGACGAATGTCCGGCGTTGATTTTGGTGCCGACGTCGCTGCGGGAGTGTTGGCGAAACGCTTTGCAGACATGGTTAAACGTCGACGACGGAGACATCGCGTGCGTGGCGTCTGGTAACGACGGCGACAAGCTCATAGGGAGCACGTTTGATATCGTCCCTTACTCGCTCGTTGTCAAGTTGCTCGATCGTTTACAGCGAAAACGCTACCAAGTCATCGTCGCCGACGAGAGTCACTTCTTGAAGGATCGAAAGACGAAACGCACGGCGGCAGTGACGCCGTTACTCAGAGACGCGAGACGCGCGATTTGTCTCACCGGAACGCCGGCATTGAATCGACCGATTGAGCTGTTCACACAACTCGCGGCGATTGTCCCGCGTGTATTCACTACGGTGAGCGAATTCGGGAACCGATACTGCCAAGGCGGCGGACCGTTCGCGATGTGGTCTGGCAAGTCTAACGGCGAAGAGTTGCACGCGATAATTTCGCGACTGTGCATGGTTCGGCGATTGAAAAAAGACGTCCTTACCAGTTTGCCCGCGAAACAGCGCACGCAAGTATGGCTCACGCCTGAAGCAAAGGATATGACACAAGTCAAGGCTATCAAGGCGCAGCTCGAGAAGTTACGAGCCGCGGGCAACGCGAGCGAGTTCGAAGAGAAACGATTGGTGAACGCGCTTTACGCTGCGAGTGCAAATGCTAAGCAAGAAGTGGTCAATGAGTACTTGGAAACCGTCATCGAAGGTTCAGAGGCAAAGTTTTTATTCTTCGCGCATCACACGGCGATGCTCGACGGCGTTTCTCAGTTTTTGGCGAAGAAGAAAATTAAATTCATTCGCATTGATGGGTCGACAGCGTCAACCGCGCGCGGTGCGCTCGTCGATACGTTTCAAAAAGATGACACGTACCGAGTCGCGGTACTGAGCATCATCGCCGCTGGGAGCGGATTGACGTTGACCGCTGCGTCGACAGTTATATTTGGAGAAATGAGTTGGACGCCGGGTCATTTAATCCAAGCCGAAGACCGCGCGCATCGCATCGGGCAAGTCTCAAATGTCTTGGTGCAATATCTACACGCAAAAGGCACTATCGATGACATCATTTGGGGGTCGATTAACAACAAGCTCGAAGGCCTAGGGCAAGTGCTCGACGGGCACCGCGGTAAGCATCTCGAAACGGAGGAGTCCTTACAACGAAAAGAGCAACGTAAGCTGAGCGACGCGAGCCCGCCGAATAGGAGTCCGAAGAAATCGAAACTTTCCAACGAAATCGATCCGACGCAGAGAACGATTACCGAGCTCTTCTCGTCGCAAGCGACGCAAAAAACCAAGCGAGACTCGACAAATGACATCGAGTGGCCGAGCCTCGATGAAAACAACCTAGCATTTTAGCGCCTTATTAGTAAGTACATGTAGCTTAAAGAGATTACAAGAGGTTTGTGTGCGTTTTTACCGGAACTGCTGGCTCTTCTGTTGTTCGTCTATACGCTCTCGCATGGTTTGCACGACGCCATCCCCGAGCACCGCCTTGGACGGGTCCTTCATGAATTGATTCTCCGCATCTTCGCTGTGATACACGCACGACACCTCGGGCGACTTATCCAAATCTCCAACGAACGCAAACGTATTCATATGACTCTTACACACCTCTTCCGCCTTTTTATCCACCACATCGCGTCGCTCCAAAACGCTCCAGTTTGACCTTCGCAACACGCACCCCGGTTTCACCTCTGGTTGCGCCACGTACACGTTGAATGGATTCAGCGACAAAAACACGCGCTGATCAAAAACCATCGCTGACGCTCCATTCGCCATGCACAACTCACTCGACGGCGTGCGCCTATCTAAAATCTCTCGCGACGCCACATTTGACGGCTCCAAATCCACCGCCGTGTCAAACACCACGCCCGCGCCGATACCAATCACGAACGCCCCGGCGATTAAAAACTTATTCAGCTCGCGACCGGGCCCACCACCACCGTCACCCAAGCCGTCGTCATCGATGTATCGTCCATTCGGCCCGTTCGGACCGCGAGGCTTCGCGGACGGCGCCGCGTCGTACCCCCCGCGACGACCGACATTCGCCATGCGGTCGCGCGTCTCCGTCGACGCGCGTCGTCCCGCACTCGACGCGCGTCGATCGCCATCACGGTCGCGTTCGTACGCGCCGCCAGCCATCGCGTCCTCGTCGTCGTCGTACACGGCGCGCGGCGTCAACGTTGCGGACCGTCGATTCGTGACACCATGCGTCGTCATGAATCCCCGTCTCGCGCTCGTCGTACACGCCCGCGTCGACGCCGCGCGCTCGCACTGCGCGAGACGCACCGCGCGCGACGCCGACGCGCGCGATGGCGCGCCACACGACGCCGTCGGCGTCGACGCCGTCGTCATCAACATGGGTGTCAGCATCGATGCGCAGCGCGAAATGGCGCGTTACACCATGGCGTTCTCCGCCTCTCGCGCCGTCGTCGGCACCGCGCTCGCGCGCGATGCGCGCGCAAAGATGCGCACATCGCGTCCGCGCGCGCGCATCGCGACGACGTCCGCGCTCGGCGACACGCTTCCGGTGTATTTGGCGCGTGAAAGCGCTCGAGGCCACATCGATGGCGAGCTCGCCGTCGCTTTAAACTCCGTAGCCGTCGCGTGTAAGCGCGTTCGCGCGCTCGTGGCGTCGGCGCCGCTTGCAGGGAACACTGGTACGCTCGGAAGCTCGAACGCGTCGGGGGATGAGCAGAAGAAGCTTGATGTGCTGGCGAATGATGTGTTTGTGGCTGAAATTTCATCGTGCGGACGGGCGGGCATCATCGTGACGGAGGAGGAGGACACGCCGATCGCGGTGGAGTCCGTGGGTGGGGAGTACATCGTTACGTTCGATCCCATCGATGGATCGTCGAACATCGATGCGTGCGTGACGACTGGAAGGTGCGTAAAGTCTCGCGTTCGACGCGAACGCCAAGCGGATAAAGTTGTTTCGCGGTCTTCCTCATTGCAACGACTGACTGACGCGGTATCGATTGTGGTCTCTCTCACGAGCGCAGTATTTTTGGCGTGTATTCTCCTGGTGAATGTCGCGTTGATGACACCGACACCGTGGAGAGTGCTGTTGAAAAGTGCCTCGTAAATACGCGCCAAAGCGGCGAACAGCTCGTCGCCGCAGGGTACTGCATGTTCTCGTCGTCGTGCGTGTTTATGCTTACGACGGGACAAGGCGTGTATCAGTTCGACTTCGACCCAGACGTGGGCGAGTTTGTGATGTCTAAAGAACGCGTCATGGTTCCCGACGGAGATAAGATGCAACGCATTTATTCGGGCAACAACGGCAACGTAAATCTGTGGGCGCCCGAGCTTAAAGCGTACGTCTCGTACTTGCAAGCCGGCGGTAAGGATGGCGGCAAGCCTTTCTCGTATCGTTACATCGGCGCTTTAATTGGCGACGCGCATCGCACGTTATTATACGGCGGCTTGTGGCTCTACCCGCCCGATGCAAACGCGAAAGAGGGCAAGGCGAGATTGTTGTATGAAGTCGCGCCCATCGCGTTCATCTTTGAGCAAGCGGGTGGCTTGGCGACGCACGGTCCGTTGGCCGATAAGCGCGTCATGGAGGTTGTGCCGCAGCACATTCACCAAAAGCATCCCATGTTTGTCGGCTCCAAGTCTATGGTTGAAGACTTGCAGCGATTTTTAAAGCAAGCGTAGCGCGCCGAGCGCGTTGAGTAGCGATGTGTCATGCGTGTGTTCAAATTTCTAAATTTACAATTGTCATTCGTTAGTTAAAGTCGCTATCTGAATCGTCGTCGTCGTCGTCGTCGTCGTCGTCTTCAGAGGCATCATCGAGCTCCATGGCGTCTTCGTCGTCAGAATCTTGTTCGATGTCGTCACCGTCCTCCTCCTCTGAATCGTCGGAATCGATGACGATGGGTTGTTCCTTTTTCACACGCTTGGCTGCGGGCGCCGACGCCGACGACCGGCCGGTCTGGCCAGACGTCACCGCCACGGATGGACGCGCCGAAGCTGTGACCGACTGCCGCATAGGGATCGTCGGATTTTGCGGCGCTGCGGGCACGGTGGGCATGAAACTCTCCACTTTACCGCGGACGACAACAGGCGACGCGATTCTGTTGTCGTCCTCGTCTGAATCCTCGTCGTCGTCGTCGTCGCTGTCGTCGGCGTACATTTTCTTCCGCGCCACCGTCGCCGCTTGACGCCGAGGTCGACGTCCACCATTCTCCTTAGTGTTCGTGTCTGCTTTGTCAGCCATCTTGGTAGCCTTTGTCGGCGTGGCGACTGCCGCCGTTGTCCCCGCGCCCGCCGCGATGGAGCTCTCCCAATCCACCTCGGGCTCTCCCGACAAATCACCCAACTCCGCAGGCAACGCCAACGGCTTCTCCTCTGGGTTCGCTTCCTTCGTCCCCACCCAAAACCAACTCGAAAACACAATCACATTATCAAACCATTCCTCCATGTTCATCCTATCCTTGGATTTCGCGTTCAACGTAAAGTATCGCGTCGTCTTCGGCCGAACGATGGTTCCCAACAATTTCAATCGCCCATTGGGAAAATCTAAGTACACCACCGGTTCTTGAGTATGCATTTCTCGCATCTCGCCCAATCGACCCTCTTTCAACGCGCTGAGCTGGCCCGGGAACACCATGGCGTATCGATTTTTCCTCGCCGCGCTCTTCTTGTATATATCCTTCCCGTCGCGTTTAAGCAACACCTCGGACGCATCGAGCTCGTATTCGGACGTCCCAGGACGCGTGGCCGATATCAACCTCGTTCGAATTGCATGTTCCAGCGCGCGCTGAGCGCTGATATTCTCCACGGGTGCCTCCGCCGCCGGCGCTTTCATTTCAAATGATTGGTTTTCAAACTGTAGCCTTCAGCCTGTCACCGCAGCTCAAGGCGCGCTGTCGCTCGCGCGTTGCGATCTCTCGTCGCTCGAACGCGTCTGAAGCGCGCGTGTGATTCGTCTGCACGCGTTGGCGCGGCGAAACTCGATGCGCAACGCGTCGGCGCGCGCGAGACTGGCGCGGATGCGCGCACGAGTGTGCGAGCTGAGACGCCACTTGTCCGAACGTTCCCACGCGCGCCCACGCGCCCCGCGCTCGACGCCAGACGCCCACGCCCACGCCCGATGCGCGCATCGACCGCACTCAGTCGAGTATTTTCGCGCGCGTTCGCGCGGCGCACCGGGTCGTCGCGCGCGTCGCTCGGCGGTGCGCGCGCTGTCGATGGCTCGGCGGCGCATGGCGGCTCGAGGCGCGGTGCGGTGTGTTCGCGCGGTGTGTTCGCGCGCACGTGTGCATCCGAGCCGGGGCGACGCGCGCTGGCGAATGGTTGGGTCGATGCTCGCGCGCTGGTGGTGACGAATGCGCGAGGACGGCCGAAGAGCGCGGGGCGTGGGGGTGGCGGGCGCGGGAAGCCATCGCGCAAGTTTGATGTGCCAGATGAAGTGCGGGAGTTTAATGACGACACGCCGATGAAGATGAATGTGAAGAAAAAGGAGAAGGTTGTGAAGGTGCCAAAGGCGGAGGTTACTGAGCAAGAGCGCGTGATGTTGAGCTCGGCGAGTGGGTTCGAGGATTACGACGACGGCGCGTACGGGGACGGCGACGCGGATGAAGACGTCGCATTTGAGGACATGGGTACGCGCGAGTTAGAGCTCGCAGATCAAGGGCGTGGGGCGACAGTGAAGAATGTAGAGTTTGTACAGGCATGTGCGAGCCTGGCGGGATGTCCGCCGCCGACATTGCCCGAAATTGCCGTCATAGGTCGCTCAAACGTCGGCAAAAGTTCTCTTGTGAACATGTTGACCAACAGAAAGAGTTTAGCCAAGACGAGTAAGAATCCAGGGAAGACACAGACGATTAATCACTATCGCATGACGACGGGTGAAGGAAAGTTTTACTTGGTGGATTTACCCGGGTATGGATTCGCCAACGCGCCCGAGCACTTGCGCGAGAAGTGGGCTGAATTTACGCGCGAATACCTCACCAAACGCGAGAGCTTAATCACCGTGTTGCTGTTAATTGACAGCACGGTCAAACCGCAGCGATTAGATTTAGAATGTCTCGATTGGCTCGGTGAGGCCGGGGTCCCAGTGACGATTGTGTTCACCAAGGTTGACAAAAAGCGTAAAAAAGGGAGCGGTGGAACGCGCGTAAACCCGCAAGAAAATGTGGAAGAGTTTTGCCGGGAAGTGAGCGAGTATTGGGATGAGCTTCCGCCGATGTTATACACGTCTGCAGTAAACGCCGAGGGTAAACGCGATGTGTTGAATCACATCGCCACGTTGCGTCAGTTCTTCAAGAAACCGCTCAAGGAGAATAAATTGGTGCGAGACGCCATCGCAGCCGGCGCTCCCGCGCCGTTGGCAGACGACGACGACGCAGACGCAGACGCGTTCGATGACGACGACGACGATGAGGTCGAAACCTTTGACGACGAAGACATCGAAGATGACTGGAATTAAAATAAATTTGCATGCGCGCACCGTGTACACGGTCGTATAGGCCTGGCTATTCAGTCTCATGTATTTACCAACACAGGTGTAATCTCCGACGCGCGAGCCCGCACACCGTGGCGCATGCTCCGAAGTGTCACGCGCATCGCCCGCACCCTCATCTGCACACCCATACCCACATTCGCGCGACATCACGCGCACAGCCGTCGCGTCATGGGCACGCCGTTTTCCCAATTTGCATTTACTTTTGGTCGCTCGCGCTCGACGTCGCCCGAGCTCCCCAAGCGCGGCGCGAGCGCCTCGCGTCGCGCGCGACCGGCGGTGAAAATTGAAGTCGAAGACGACGGTATGAATACATCTGCACCGTCGACGCCGACGGCGAAGCGCAAGGCGAGCACGAAGGCGCGCGCAAGCGTTCCAGAAGCACCAAACGGAGGAGACGGTCCCGACGGGTGGCGAGAAACACTCGCGACGATCAAGACGTTTCGCGCACAAGGCCCATCCGCCGCCGTAGACACCATGGGATGCGAGAAGATTGCTGAGCTTCAGGATGGAGAAACAAAAGTCACGGAGAAGTACAAGAGGTATTTATGCTTGACGAGCGCGATGTTGAGCTCACAAACGAGAGACGAGATTAATCACGCCGCAATGCGTCGGCTCATCGCGCATGGATGCACGCCGGAGAATATTTTAGCCACAGATGAAGACACGTTGGACGTAATGTTGAATCCAGTCGGGTTTCATCGGCGGAAATCGCAATATTTACGCGCCACGGCGAAGATTTTATTGGACGAGTACGACGGTGACATACCACCGAGCGTGGAAACGTTGTGCGCCTTACCAGGCGTCGGGCCTAAAATGGCGTATTTAGTCATGAACGTCGGTTGGGAAAAGCCAACAGGCATTTGCGTCGACGTGCACGTGCATCGCATCACCGAGCGCTTGGGTTGGACGAGCGAGCACGCCATCGGCAAGAACGGCTCGCCCAGAAAGAAAACACCCGAGGACACGCGCGCGTCGCTCGAGAGCTGGCTTCCAAAAGAAGAATGGATCGAAATTAACCCTTTACTCGTCGGATTCGGTCAGCTCACGTGCACGCCTTTACGTCCAAAGTGTGGCGAGTGTCCGCTCGCGTCCACGTGCCCGTCGGCGTTCAAGGAAGCCACGCCATCGAAAAAGCCAAAGACTGAAGTTTAAATAGCTTACATCTCTTCGAACCATACCGTAGTTTACAACACTAATTTAGTCATCATGTAACACATAACACATACCACCGCGCATCCATCCGTCGTCATCCAGTTTTCTGTACACTCGGCTTTTGCGCCACGAACGCCACGCGCGGGTGCGTCGGCGTCGCCGTCGGCGTCGCCGTCACCCTCGCCGCCTCATCGCGCACGCCCGCGCGTGCCACCGCACCACGCCCATCGCGCCCACCGTCCCGCGCCGCACCGCGCCCGTCGTCGTCGTCGTCGTCGTCGAACCGCGCGCCGGTTAATCCAACCACATACAAGAGGCCCACCACGCCCAGCGCGAGCGCGCCTACGCGTCGCACCGCCCTGCGCATCGCCGACGGCGGCGGCGACGGCGGTGACGGCGGCGACTCGTCCCCATCCTCGCCGTCGCCGTCACCGCCACCGCGGCACTCGGCCGCGGTGTGGTAGAGCTCTGACATCTGACGCCATCGATCGGCACTGCGCGCCTCGCGACCCATCGGAACGCCTTCGCCACCGATGGCGCGCCTCTTTCTCGACCAAGAACCGCTCACGCAGTACAAAGACCGCGCGTTCGAGGGCTCGATCGAGGAATATCTCGACGCGCTGCGACACAGCGCGACGCTATACGTCGGAAACGTGAGCTTTTACACCACCGAGGGGCAAATGCACGCGGCGTTTTCGCAGTGCGGCGCGGTGCGACGCATCGTCATGGGGTTAGATAAGGCGAAGCAGACGCCGTGTGGGTTTGCGTTCGTGGAATACCACAACCGCGCCGACGCGGAGGCGTGCGTGAGGTATTTAAACGGTACGAAACTTGACGATCGGGAGATTCGCGTGGATTTCGACTGGGGCTTCGTCGAGGGTCGGCAGTACGGTCGCGGCAAGTCTGGCGGGCAAGTGCGCGATGAATACCGCACGTACTTTGACGCAGGGCGTGGTGGATACGGTAAGTTGTTACGGGATGAGTTAGAGGGCATGAAGGCGCGCGAAGGTGGTGGAGCCGCGCCCGAGGTTGGCGTCAAGCGCGAGCGCGACTGACGCCGCCAAACGCCTGGAACTCCTAGCATTCGCGTCACGACGCCCGTCCGCGTTCGCGCATTCGCGCGCGCGCACGGTTTAGAAAGTGTTGTATTAATTCATGCTCACACGATGTAGCCATCACGATGTGCGCGCCATGGCGCCACTCGCATCGATACCTCGCCGTCGAACCCGCGATGCGCGTTTGGAACTTGTTTAAAACGCGTTTGACATCACCCGCCATGCCCTGCGCGCCATAGTCCCGCGCGCCGCTGCGCGCCCTCGCGTCCCGCACCGCACGTCTGCATCGACACTCGCTTCATCACGCGCGCACACACGCGCGCACGCATCGATACAAGCGCCCGGTGACGGCGCGCACGCGCACATTCAACGGGCAATTCTAATTCTCCAACGGTGGTTTCGCATCTGATCTCCGCATTCAATGGGGTGTTTCGCGTCGAAACAGGCGCTTTCGCCGTCATCGTCACCGCCGCAGAGTCGACATGCGTCGATGCGTACGACGGGGTTGGACGACATGTCGTTTCCAGCGCGATTACTGGAATCGTATGATGTGTTATCGACGGATTCGTTGGACGCGTACGGCGGCGCGTTTCGCGTGCGACGCATCGACGGGGACGGAGAGTTCGAGACCGCGAGGTTATGCGCGGTGAGGAAAGCATCGGCGAAGAGGACTGGACGTACGACGATAACGCCGGAACACTTTCAAGCAGAGGCGTACGCGATGGATTTTTTGAATCATGAGAATATCGCAAAGGTGCACGAGAGTTTTATCGACTCGACGGTGAAACCAAACGTGGGGGTGCTCGTGAGAGAACGCGCTGATGGTGGGAACTTATTTAATGAGCTAGCGAAACGACGCAGGTTTGAAGAGTATGCCGTGCGGAAGATAGCTGTGCAGTTAGCGGGGGCGTTGATGCATATGAAGGAACACGGGGTGGTGTGCGGGTCGTTGAACCTCGAGACGATCGGGTACAAGACGGCTGAGAATGATCAGGTGATAGTGTTGTCGATGCGGAACTCCATAATGATAGGGCAGCCGGCGGCGTTCACGCAGGACTATAACGAGTACGATGTAGAGAATGAAATGGGTGAGCTAGAGGTGCGCACGTATCCCGTAGGTGTAGATTTGTCGTACGTCGCGCCAGAGTTGATGAAACCTGGGAACCGACGACGGACACCCGCCGCCGACGTATGGGCGTTTGGTGCGATTTTGTACACTCTTCTCGCGGGCTATACACCATTCATAGGCGATGATATCAGTGATGTCGTCGAGGCGATTCGCAAAGGAAATTTCACATCGTTCCAGTATGACTTGGAGACTTGGAACGGTGTGAGCAAGGCGGCGAAGGACTTAATCGGCGGGTGTCTGCGCGTCAACGTCAAACGCCGTTTTAGCATTGAACGCATTCTCGAGCACCCATGGATAGTCAAATTCGACAACTGTGCTGGGTCCATTAACACAGGCAGCGTGATGGGTCATTCAACCGGGACATACTCGGAATCTGGAGAGCACTCGATTTCGCACGACGAGTCCGACGACTGGGGCAGCGACGACGAAATGTCGCGCCACGAATTTCGAACACCAACCCCAATCAAACGTTAATCGCCTTCGAACACTCGCGCCATCACTCGCGCGCTCACGTGCGCGCTGTCTGTAGTTTTAAGTTGTCATATAGTTCCAAACCAGAGTATTAATCAAACGAGAAACGCGGCGTCCCAACCGACGCGGAGAGCTCGACGTCAACCCGAAACCAGCCCCGCGGTGTTCATACGCCACCTCTCGACGCGCATCACGCGCGCCGCACGCCACTCGCGCGCATTCGACAAACACACGCGTGATCACGCGTTCGCGCGCGATTGATCGCGTCCGGGCGCGCGTCGTCGACGTATATTGTCGTGAGCTCGCGTCTCGAGCAGCCGCCGCCGCCAGAAGGAACGACGCGCGATGTCGCCGTCTCGCGCGCCCGCGAGCTCGACCTCGGCGACGTGCGAGGTGAAACAGCCGTCAGTGTTATGCAAGGAGATCGAGTCGGCGAGCTTTAGCTTTTACGACGCCGAGGAGGTTCGGCGCATCTCGGTGAAGCGAGTGACGAACCCGGTGTTGTTCGACGGGTTGAACAACGCGGTACCGGATGGTTTGTACGATCCCGCACTCGGCCCTACGGATGCAAAGGCGACATGCGTGACGTGTAAGTACCCTGGGTCGATGTGTGGCGGTCACTTTGGGCATCTCGAGCTCGTGGTACCGGTGTATAACCCGTTGGTATTCGGTACGGTGGTGCGACTGCTGAAGACGACGTGTTTTCATTGTCATCAATTTCGCATGCATAGCGATCGCGTGCGCAAGTTTCGACAGCGTTTATTGATGTTGATGGATGGCGACATTGAGGGTGCAGAAAATTCTGCTGGTCCCGAGGTGAGTAAGAACACAAAAAAGGAGATGGCTGAGATTTGGAAGGGCGTGGAGAACGAAGGCGACGCCGAGGCGATGGATTTGGACAACATCTTGGACGTGCTCCCTGAGTTGCGCAAGAAGGGTGGTCGCGCTACTACAACGTGGACATCGGTGACATCGACTGCGGCGCGGAACTTGATCAAGGAGTTTCTATCCATTCAGCCAAAGACGTGTGAGAATTGCAAAGCCGTGAACCCGTCGGTGAAAACAGAAGGTCACAACAAGATTTTCCGCTCACAGCTCACAAAGCAGCATCATCAGAATAATTTGGCGCGTGGAATCGACATAAATGAAGACATGGCGTTCTTGGCGCGGAATGCGAGCGCAGAAAGCGCCGATTCTCATGAAGGTGCGGCCAAATTGTCTGGAACAGAAATGGATGCAAGGTTGATACCGGCGAAAAATTCGACGAAGAAGAAGAAACACCAAGGTGACGAGTCGGATGCTTCGACGGATGATGACAAAGATGACAAAGATGGAAGCGACTCTGATGGTGACGGATCTGGAAGTGATCAAGACAGTGAAGAGAGCGATTCGGACGATATGCAAGTGTCTGAGCGCGTTCCTGCGTCGACCAAGCCATTGTACATTACGCCAATCGAAGCGCGAGCCTTGTTAAAACGTCTATGGGGTAAGGAGTTTGATTTCTGTTCGCTTGTGTGGGCGGCAAATCCACAAGGACGAGAATCTCGGGTATCGGGTGGATTTGTCAAACGCAGTGACCCGTCGAGATTTTTCATTCAGACGCTTCTCGTGACGCCGTCAAAGTTTCGCCCGCCGAGTAAGATGGGTGATATGGTGTTCGAGCACCCACAGAACACATCACTCACGGCCATCATTCAAGCCAACTTGAGTCTAGCGGAATTGTTTAGAACGCCACCGACGGTGCCTGAGCCACCAGAAGTGCGTGCTGGAAGAGCCGTACGCGCGTGGCTGGCGTTGCAATCCGGCGTGAACCGTTTGATTGACGCGTCAAAGTCTGATGGCGCTGACGCTAAGCTCGTCATGGGTATTCGACAGCAACTGGAAAAGAAAGAAGGGTTGTTTCGCATGAATATGATGGGAAAGCGTGTAAACTTCGCGGCACGTTCGGTTATTTCACCCGATCCGTATTTGGGCACGAGCGAAATTGGCGTCCCGCCCGTCTTCGCAAAGAAGCTTACGTTTCCCGAGCTTGTTACCCCGCACAACGTGGACTTGATGCGACAGCTTGTAGAAAACGGTCCTGAAATCCACCCTGGTGCGAATGCAATAGAAGATGAACGCGGACGAGTGATTCATCTAGATAAGTTTACGGCAGAGAAGCGTGCGGCGATTGCAAAGACACTATTGGCGACCACCGCTTCTGGATCGGCGGATGCCCCAGCGCGGCCGTTGGCTAAGAAGGTGTACAGACACTTGCGCAACGGGGATGTCATGCTCGTGAATCGTCAGCCGACTTTACACAAGCCTGGCATTCTCGCGCACACTGCGCGCGTACTCAAGGGACAGCGTACGATTCGCATGCACTACTCGAATTGCTCCACGTTCAATGCGGATTTTGATGGCGATGAAATCAACTTGCATTTCCCGCAAGACCATCTCGGTCGAGCTGAGGCGTATGAAATCATGCATGGGGACCGACAATTCACCGTACCCACCGATGGCAAGCCACTTCGCGGTTTGATTCAAGATCACATATGCTCGGGGTTGTTGCTCAGCATGCGTGACAGTTTCTTTGACCGCTCTGAATTCACACAGTTGCTGTACAGCGCGCTCGTGGACTATTGCGGTGACGCACTTGGTACGATCGATATTCCAGCGCCAGCGATATTCAAACCGCAGGTGCTCTGGACTGGTAAGCAAGTCCTTTCGTCAGTTTTGGCGCATATCACGCGCGGTAGACCGCCGATGACGTTTACGGCGCCGTGTAAGATCGCAGCCAATTTTTTCGGCGGTGACGACTCTGGCGAAGACATGCTCATCATTCGACGCAACTACTTGTGTACTGGCGTGGTTGATAAAAACATGTTTGGCAAATACGGTCTCGTGCACGCCGTCGCCGAGCTGCACGGTCGCTCAACTGCTGGCGCGTTGTTGTCAATTTTTTCGCGTCTGTTTACAAATTTTTTACAAAAGCACGGCTTCACGTGTGGCATGGATGATTTGATTCTTACCCAGCAAGCTGAACTTGATCGCATCGATGAGCTGGCAAAGGCGGACGATGCGTGTAAGACTGCCACCGCAGAAGTCGCCGAAGCTTCGGGCAAGCCAGACGCTGTCGTGCAGCAAGCCGTCGCCAACAAACTCATCGAGAATCCGGAATGGGGCGCTCAACTCGATATGAAAGCTTCTGGGGCGTTGAACAAGGTTACGTCTGCGACAGTCAAAAAATGCCTTCCATTTGGCACAAAGAAGCCATTCTCGAAGAACTGCTTGTCCATCATGACGATTTCGGGTGCCAAAGGGTCGCTCGTCAACTTTTCTCAAATCGCCGCCGCGCTGGGTCAGCAAGAACTCGAAGGTCGTCGCGTCCCTCGGATGCCGAGTGGTAAAACGTTGCCATGTTTTGAGCCATTCGACACGAGCGCTCGGGCGAACGGTTACATCGCTGATAGATTCTTCAGTGGGTTAAGCCCTCCAGAGTACTTTTTCCACTGCATGGCGGGTCGAGAAGGTTTAGTCGACACCGCTGTGAAAACTGCGCGCTCGGGCTACTTGCAGCGTTGTTTGGTAAAAAATCTCGAATCGTTAAAGGTAAACTACGATTTCACCGTTCGCGATTGCGACGGGAGCATCGTGCAGTTCCAATACGGCGACGATTGCATCGATGTCACGCGTAGCGGGTACATTTCGCAGTTTGAGTTTTTAGCCGAGAACCCAGAGCTCATTTTGCTCAATAGCAAGGAAGCTATAGAGCTGCTACCGAAACTCAACAGAGACAACAAAAAAGTGCTCGAAGAAATCGCACGCGATGATGCCATTCCGCGATTTTCCACGGAGAACTTTGGTGATCAGCTCGGCGTGCTTCCCGAGAAGTTTAGCAAAGAACTCAAGGCGTTCATCGACTCTCGGCCAGCTGGATACTTTGCGAGTGAAGGAGCGAAGAACAAGGACATCGGCCGAAACGCATCGTTGGCGTCCAAATCTGGTTTGACAGCCGAAGAGTTCGCAATGCTCATGAATATGCGATACTTGAGTAACGTTGCGCAACCGGGCGAAGCCGTCGGCGTCATCGCTGCACAATCTGTTGGAGAGCCGTCGACGCAGATGACGTTGAATACGTTCCACTTTGCCGGTCGCGGTGAAGCGAACGTGACGTTGGGTATTCCTCGTCTCAGAGAGTTACTCATGGCTGCTTCAAAAAAGTTGCTCACGCCCGTTATGGTCTTACCGTTGAAGGAGGGTTGTCGAACAAAGGAGGCGGCTGACACGTTGTGCCGCCGCCTGCGGCGCGCCATTTTGGCGGAACTAATCACGAAACTGACGGTGAAAATCAGAGACTACGTCAAAGGTGCCGACGGCGTGCTGACGCGCACGTACAAGGTGCAAATCACCATGCGCGAAGGTAACGACGACGGTGGTCCAGACGAAGTGACTTTCAACCAATTCGCCACCGCCGTTAAAAAGAAGTTTGCCCCGATGCTTTTGGCGAGAATCGGCTCTGAAATGAAGAAGGCCAAAGTAAAGGGTATCATCATCAAAAATGCGGCTAGTTCTCAACAAGGCGCTGCACAAAATGCGAATGACGATGACAAGGACGAGTTAAGTGATGATGCCGCCGTTGATGACAAGAAGACAAAGAAGGTCAAGTTTGAGGCAAACGGCGACGAGGATGACGACGACGAGGATGAGGAAGACGAAGAAGAAGGTGCGAAGACCGAAAAGAGAAAGGCTGATGAAGACGAAGCGGATACTGACACTGACAGTGATAGCTCGGATGATTCGGATGACTCGGAATCGGACGATTCTTCGGATGGTGAAGCACGCGCTGAGCGACCCGCGGCGACGAAAAAGCGAAAACCAAAGGCCATCGAGCACAGCGATGCTGGAGTCTTGATCTCGGCGGACGCACTCGACGACGTTATTGAAATCGATGCCAAAAGCCGAACCGTCGAGTTTGAGATTCCGGTGGGCATTGTGTCGCCGAATGTACTCGTTCTCGAAATCGCGCAAGACTGCGCCGTGAAAACCATCGTGCGCGAAACTCGCGGCATCAACAAAACGTTTGTCATCGGTAAACCCGCTGATGAAGACCCCAGAGGAACGCAGCCACTTTCTGTGCAAACAGACGGCATATCTTTTGGTGCGGCGTGGTCGCATAGCGATCTCATCGACGTGAACAACATCAAATCCAACTCTGTTTGGGACATTATGCAAACGTTTGGCGTGGAAGCTGGCAGAGCGACGCTCGTGAGTGAAGTCAGAGCGGTGTTCGGTGTGTACGGTATTGGTGTCGACGCGCGACATTTATCGCTCATCGGTGATTTCATGACGCAGCAAGGCGAGTATCGACCGTGCAATCGCTCTGGGATTGAAAAGAGCACGTCGCCGTTTTTGAAGATGTCATATGAAACCGCGACGTCTTTCTTGACAGACTCCACCATTCGGGGTGAGACGGATACGTTGAATTCACCCTCGTCACGAATCGTTGTTGGACGGACGGTGGATTTGGGCACGGGATCATTCGGTCTCAAATACGATCTCACTCGTGGGAACAAACTCGCGAGTTCGATGAAGGGCAAGACTGTCACAACTGGCGGAAAGGAAACCGGAAAGAAAACAACATTTCTTGATTAGACTAGACATAGCGATTTTGGATTTTTGATAAGAAACACAGATTCAAATAAAGTTAATATTATTAAAATTCAACATCCAACACCAATCTGTTTAAAGCTCCTTGAGCTTGTTGACAATGTCCTTGGCTTGCGCCGTGGCGTTACCGATGTAGGACGCCGGCGTGAGCGCCATCAACGATTGTCGGCCTTCTTCGGGGATGTCAAGCTTGGACACGAACTCACGCATGCCTTCTGCGTTCACACGACGGCCACGCGTAAGCTCCTTCAGCTTTTCGTACGGCTTCTCGACCGCGTATCGGCGCATGACGGTCTGGATGGGTTCCGCGAGAACTTCCCAGTTGACGTCCAAATCAGCCGCCATGGTGTCGGCGGCAACTTCGAGCTTACCAATACCACGCAACGTGGATTGGTAGGCGAGCATTGAGTAACCAAAACCCACACCCATATTACGTAACACGGTGGAATCGGTTAAATCACGCTGCCAACGAGACACAGGGAGCTTGGCGGCGAGATGCGCGAACACAGCGTTGGCCAACCCGACGTTACCCTCAGAGTTTTCAAAGTCAATCGGGTTCACCTTATGCGGCATCGTAGACGAGCCAACCTCACCCGCGATGGTCTTTTGCTTAAAGTAGCCGATCGAGATGTACGACCAAATGTCGCGATCAAAGTCGAGCACGATGGTGTTGAATCGCTCGATGGTCGCGAACAGCTCAGCCATGTAGTCGTGCGGCTCGATTTGCGTCACATACGGGTTAAAATCGAGCCCGAGACCAGTGACAAACTTCTCCGCCACCGCTTGCCAATCAACATTCGGGTACGCTGACATGTGCGCGTTGTAGTTACCGACTGCACCAGCCATCTTACCGTACAATGGGATACCCGCCAGCTGTTGTCGTTGACGAGCCAAGCGGTACGCCACGTTGGCCAACTCCTTCCCGAGCGTCGTCGGCGACGCCGGTTGACCGTGCGTTCGGCTCATCATCGGCGTCGCCGCATGTTCCACTGACATTTTCGTCAAAGCATCGATAATCTTCGTCATTTCCGGTTTTAACGTCGCCACACCATCGCGCAACATAATCGCGTGCGACAAGTTGTTAATATCCTCCGACGTGCACGCAAAGTGCGTAAACTCCATAATCTTTGCCAACTCCGGTTGCGTCATCAACGCATCCTTGATCACGTACTCAACCGCCTTGACGTCATGATTCGTCGTCTTCTCCACGTTCTTCACCTTAGCCGCTTCGGCGACGGAAAAGTTCTTCAAATAGTCTTCCAGAAACGTATTCGCCTCGACGCTCAACGGCGGCACCTCCACAACCTCTGGAATCGCCGCCAACGTCTGCAACCAGCGCACTTCGACGTATACGCGAGCGCGGATCAACGCAAACTCGCTAAAGCACCCGCGCAGCGCCGCGGTTTTCCCCGCATAGCGTCCGTCGAGCGGGCTTAACGCGGTTAAATCATCGAGCGCCAGGTCGCTCGGGGCAAACACGCGCTCGGTCGATGCGCGTCGGATGACGCGCGTGCGAGATGCGGATGACGCGCGCGGGTGCGCGGGTGTGCGCGCGTGAGGCGCGGCAGTGACAGCGGCGGCGTGCGCGACGGACATGGGCGTGACGGCGGCGCGTGAAAGTGCGGTGAGGCTGCGCCTGGGTGTGGTTTGAAAAAAAGTGGCGGCTCATGTCAAGCTGGTCCCACGTCTCGTCTCGTCGCGTCGCGCGTCGCTCAGAGGCGCGCAAAGTGTCGCGGCGCGGTGCGTAAATAACGTGACATATATTAAATACTACGTAAACACTGGTTCATCGACAGTGGGTCATGGGAAATGTCGGCAAGTCAACGCGCGGCGGGCTGAGCGCGCCGCTTCATTTCACGAGACTCTTTCGGAAGGACGAATACTACACTTCACGACGCACACGCATCGACCAAACCATGATGCGCGAAGAACGCGCATATTTTGGGTTCGAACAAGACCCGAATGACGATCAACAACGGCCGCACAGGTGCGGCGCGGGTAACCGATGCGTGTACGCCCGCGGCGTAATCAAGACGAAACTCGAGCCTCGGACACCGTTCGCATACATTTCGCTTACGCCTTATGCCGACGCGCCGAGTTTCGCGCGCCGATTCCACATTGCATGCACAACTCTTCTAGCTATCGATGCCGCGGCGGGGCCGATGGATATGACCGAGGAACGTACGGAGGAACGCCATAGCCGCGTGTTCAACTCAGATGCCTTGGTCAACGCCTCGTTTTACCGCTTTGGTTACTTTTTCCCAGAAGGTTCACCTGAGCGCAAATTACTGTCTTCATTTTTCGCCTGGATTATCATGCACTCGCAAACTGGCGCCAATTTTGACGCTGGCGATCGTGGAACGCTTCGCCGAGAATGGCCGGAATTCAATCGACTCATCGAGATTGATTTCACGAATGCCGAGCTCCGCGAGGCCGCGCTGCACGCAGCTCCGATACGCGAACTAGAAGATAAAGACTTTCTTTGATCCCGATAGATACTTCGTTTTGTTTTTTATCCTTTCTGATCTCATCATAACATCTCTCGTAACTGAATTCGTTTTAAATGTCTCCGATGATTGTACGTACTGTGACTCGTTGCGCGCAATGTTAAGCCGTGAATGATTGTAAACGCTCTTCTCGACGGCGCGTGCGATGCGCACCGAGCGCGACGGCGTGAGCACTGTCACGGACGGCACGCAGAAGCTTGAGTGACTGGTCTTTTGATGCGACGGAGACTTTGACGCCGGCGACGGCGTGCGCGCCAGATGTCGAGCGGGTTGGGATCCAGAGCGCTTCTTCACCGCTGGATCGACCTTTGGCGAGTGCGGCGAGGGCCACAGTGCGCTGCGGCCGATTTGAGTTTGGGTATGGCGTTACTGTGGTGGATGTGGATGCATCGCTGTCGTCATCGATCATGTTGGAAATGACGACGCCGTGCGCCTCGAGCGCTGCCGCCGCAGCGGTGAGCTGGCCGACGCCGCCGTCAATCAAGAAAACATCTGGGAGCGCACTTTTGGATGCCAAGCGTGCGCCGATCGATTCGGCGATGCCACCATAGTCATCGCTCGGGGTGACCTCGTCGCTCAATTGGTAGCGCTTATGTTTGAGCGGCATCGCAGAGCCGCCTTCAAATCGGACAAAGGAGCACACGGCATTCGTCCCGGCGAGATGGCTCACATCCACACCTTCAATACTGTGCGGAATTTCGGACAATCCGATCGTATCGCGTAGGTGTACGGCGGCGATGGATTTTGTCGCCGTCATGCGCGCGGATTCGTCTGCGTTTTCGAGTGCCATCGTGGCGAGAGCTTCGAGTAGCGTTCCCTCCTTGGCGGCGCCGTGGTGTAAGACTTTTCCCTTTGCAGATTTCGCTCCTACGCCGAGCGTTTTCAACGCTGATCGTAGGTTGAGTGGCTCGGCAACTGCGTGAGGGATGTATACTAAATCAGGCCGTTCGACAAACTCGCCCGTATACATTTGTTCGGCGACGATCTGCGCGGCTTCGGCGAGCGTGGCATCGGCAATATCATCGTCTGCGCTCGCGTTTGGGACCTCAATCGACGTACCGAGCACATCGACGATGACTCCTTCGCGGACTTTGATGATTTTAACCGCACAAACACCGGCACCGCTACTTGCGGCGGCGATGACATCCATATTCCAATGTTTCGCCACAGAGTCGGCTTGAAGAAGCGCCGCGAGCGATCCTCTCGATCCTTGGCCACGTTCAGCCTCCTCCTGGGCAGACACGCGAATCTCCAAGGCGGCGGGAATATCTCCTCGCCCCTCGAGCATTGCAATTGCTTCTTCATATTTAGCATCTAAAACGAGCGATGCAACTTCGGAAACGAACTGCCATTGCGCAACCGCGGCTGTTTCGCCGAATCGTGAGCGAAACGATACGCCGCGTAAATCTAACGCGCGCTCTAATACCCCCATCATTCGGTTCGCTGCCTCGCGCGTGGGCAACGTCCACACTCGAGCTCCCCGAGACGCCTCAGATTGCGCTTCGTCTTGGAATTTCGCGACAAATATTTGTCCGACACCATTCTTCGACGTGAGAACGATTCGCGCCGATTCGGGCTTTGGCGCATCCTTCAACAAAATATTCAAGGCGGGACGCTCGCGCTGGATCAGGCGCGCTTCGAGCGCAAGCGCATCGGCTTCGCCACCAGGTGTGAGCACTGAATCGAGCATACGAGCCGACGCGAGTAGCTTACGATGCCGAGGTGACGATTGAATCAACGCCGGAGCTAAATAGTGTGAGGTTCTCGAGCGCAAATTTTTCGCCTTGCCAACGTACAACACATTCCCAGCCTCGTCGAGCCAGCGATAAACGCCCGTCTTCGCTGGCATGTCACGTGATAATCCACGCAAGCGTTCGACGTGCGACGCGTCGATGCCGTACGCGTCGAGCACGTTTTCGGCTCTGAGCTTTTCGCCCTCTTCCAATTCGGCGGCGAGTTTGAGCGCATCGCTTGGCTTTGGTCCTGGCCGAACGCGGCCACCCTCGCGTCGTTTGCGCCAGCTCTGTAACGCTTTTTCAACTGCTTCAGTGTCCACATCGGCGCGATCAGACGTGAGCGCCACAGATTGTTCGACGGCCCATTTTTCTTTCTCAGACTCGATTTCATCCGCCATGACTTCAAATAACGACAACGTTGACGTGCTTGAGCCGAGCGTAGCGGTCTTCGGCACCATGTTATTGGCGACATTATACTCGTGCTGTTTGACACGTCTGCGATCGACTTCAGCCATGGCTTCTTTCATCGCAGCGGTGGTGGAGTCGGCAAACAGGATGCATTCGCCGTTTTTGTTGCGCGCGGCTCTGCCCATCATTTGCATCAATGATCTCGCACTTCGCATGAAACCCGGGATATCGGCGTCGAGAATTGCTACGAGGGATACTGACGGTAAATCGAGGCCCTCCCGAAGCAGCTGCGCGCCAACGATACAGTCGAGTTCTCCCTTTTGGAGCTTGGACAGCTTTGCCGCGCGTTGCGGCGCTGTCAATTCGGAGTGTACCCAATCTGCCCGAACGCCGTGAGCGTTGAGATACATGGCCAAATCTTCAGTATCTGCTTTCGTGAGTACGCACACTAGCGAGCGTTCGCCCAGAAGCGCGCGTTCGCTCACGCGTTGTGCGAGCACTTCGAGTTGATTTTCCTTTCCAATAACGTGCACCGGCGGATCCAACACGCCGCTCGGCCGCACAACCATATCCACCATCGAATCACTGTCTTTACCTCCCACCCAGCCGGTTTCGACGTCGCCTGGCGTCGCGCTCACCAACAACGCTTGCGGCACGCGTTGCCAAAACTCTTCACCCATGAGAGGTCGATTGTCGAGCGCGGATGGCAATCTGTATCCAGCGCCGACGAGCGCCGTCTTTCGGCTTTTGTCGCCTCCGTGCATCGCGCGAAGTTGGGGGAGCATCACATGTGACTCATCAGCCACGAGGAGCCAATCGCGACGGGCTTCCGATCCGCCGTCGGCCGAGTAAGAAAAATAATCGAGCAGCGTCACTGGTGGCTCCTCTGGTTTAGCACCGCGTAAATGCCGACTGTAGTGCTCCGCCCCCGGACACCATCCAAGCTCGCGTAGAAGCGCGAGATCCGCATTGGTGCGTTGTTCAAGTCTGTCGGCTTCGATGGCGCATCCTTTGGTGCGTAGCGTTTTGCATTGTTCGTCAAGCTCGTCTTTGATGGAAACCAAAGCGCGCTTAAGACGTTCCGCCGGAGTGATGTAATGCACGCGAGGCCAAATCGTGAGGGTCTCTACCGGACGCCCACCTTGCGATTCACACGATACAATCGTCCCGTCATCACCTCGAACGCGAATATCGAGCGCGCTTTCTAAATACGGCGGCCAAATTTGAACGTTGAAGCAATTCTCGTCATCCGGTGCGGCGCTTCGCTTGAATTGTCCGCGTTCTAGATCCATGTACGGCATCACGCGCTCGTACAACAAGTCATCTCTTAACTTATCTTCTACACCTTCAATGCCATATTTCGACGCCGATGCTCCGACTTCAATGGTGAGCGCCGCGTCGACGTAATCCGTTGGCAAGCCTAAGCCGTACAAACAGCTCACGCTCGCCACCACCACCGGCGTCTTCCCCGGCTCCACCAACGCCCGTGTCGCGCGATGTCTCAACGCATCCAAATCCGAATCAATCGCGCTTCGTTTCTCCGTGTACCGATTATTCGAAAACGACTCTGGAATGTACACGGAGAAGTGGGACACAAATAACTCCACGCGATGCGTCTCGCCCAAATACGCGCGTAATTCCCGCGCCACTTGCGCCGCCAGCGTCTTATTCGGCACCACAACCAACGTCGGACGTTCTAATTCCGCGAGTACATTCGCCACGACGAACGTTTTCCCCGTCCCCGTCGCACCTCGAAGGCACACAAAGCGCCTCTGCTCATCCTTTAACATCTTCGTACACGCCTCGATCGCCGTCGGCTGATCCCCGCTCGGCGCGAACGGCGCGCGCACGCCGTTCTCAAGCGTGCTATACGACGTGCTCGCATCATTCGCGCCGTCAACGCGCGTCGTTTCGCCGTCGGCGTCGCTCACGAACGCGCGATTCGACGCCATCGTGTTTATCCAAGGCGACGTCGATTCGACTCGCTTGGCGACGATCGTCGCGCCCGTGCGACGCACCGCGCGCGCAAACATGGTCGAACGATGCCGTGCGTGACGCGCGTCGTGCGCTGCTGGTCGTGTGCGGGCGGTCGCGAGCGCCGGACGTGGCATGCGGCGTCGTCGACTGCCGACTGTCGACGTGTCGCGTGTGTTTTTGTGTTGGCGCCAAAAAGTGCCTCGCCGGGTCACGCGTGATGGACCCCGACGTGAAGCGCGCGGCGGAGGCGCAAATGCGCCGGCACGCGCCGGACGACGCGGAACACGTCGAGTCGAAGCGCGCCAAGACTGCGGACGGCGGCGCACCGCGATTCGCGTACGCGGCGCTTAAAAGTTTACTCGAGAAGGGGACATCGTCGCGTGGATTCATCGTCACGTGTGCGTTTAACCGCGAGAAGAGTGCGACTGTGGACGCCATGCGCGTGCTCGCGGAGGCTGGGAGCGG
>Ga0255765_1001192_pt1 | contig 32872 bp, 32 predicted proteins | sample 041ome_8_FD_179965 | JGI IMG/M metagenome (GOLD analysis project Ga0255765, IMG submission 179965) | Coastal salt marsh microbial communities from the Groves Creek Marsh, Skidaway Island, Georgia - 041407BS metaG (version 2) | ecosystem: Environmental > Aquatic > Marine > Intertidal zone > Salt...
AAAGCTATTATGAGACAGGAGATAGGCTTGTATACTCATCTAAGACTGATTATGAAGATTGGTTGGTTCGACTATCCAAGTATTCAGAGAATATCAACAATACAACAAATAATCTTAAAGAAGGATTATCAAAGGGCTATACCCAACCAAAACTTGTTACCAGACAAGTCATTACTCAAATAGATAATCTATTGAATAACGATATAGATAGTCATCCTTATTTAAAGATATTTTTATCAGCAAATGATGAATATTTTATTAATGATGAAAAAAATCAACTTATTGATGATGCTAAAGAATTAATTTCCAATAAAATAATTCCAGCATATCAAGAACTTAATGAATTCTTAAAAAATGAATACTTACCTAAATCTAGAGATTCCATTGGTCTTGATGGAGTTCCAGATGGTAAAAAATGGTATGAATATGTAGCCAGATATCATACAACTACAAACCTCACTCCAGATGAAATTCATGAAATTGGTTTGAGTGAGGTAAGTAGAATTAGATCAGAGATGGAGGAAATAATTAATGATTTAAAATGGGATGGAGATTTTAAATCTTTTCTTAATTATCTCAGAACAAGTCCAAGATTTTATTATGATAATGGTGAAGATCTTTTAAATGCATATTTGATAATGGCAAAAAAAATTGATCCTCTTCTGCCTAAGATTTTTAAAGTTTTTCCAAGAGCTCCATATGGTGTTATTCCTATACCAGATGAGTCAGCTCCTTTTACAACAACCGCATACTATAATGGCCCGGCCAAAGGTAGGCCTGGTTATTTTTATGCAAACCTTTACAAACCAGAATCTCGACCTAAATATGAGATACCAGTTTTAACTGTGCATGAAGCTGTTCCAGGTCATCATTTTCAAATATCACTTGCTCAAGAATTAGAAAATGTTCCTACTTTTCGAAGATATTTAAGCTTTACCGCTTTTGTTGAAGGTTGGGGTTTATATAGTGAAGAGCTTGGTGAGTTTATGGGTATCTATGAAGATCCATATGATAAGTTTGGACAACTAACATATGACATGTGGAGAGCTATAAGGCTGGTTGTTGATACAGGAATGCACTATAAGGGTTGGTCAAGAGATGATGCAATAAACCTATTTTTAGAAAATACTGCTAAATCCCAATTAGATATTGAAAATGAAGTTGACAGATATATAGCATGGCCTGGTCAAGCATTGGCTTATAAAATAGGTCAATTAAAAATCCTTGAATTAAGACTAAAATCTGAAAAAATGCTTGGTGATAAATATGATATTAAAGATTTTCATCATGAGATCTTAAAAAGAGGTTCAGTGCCATTGGATATCCTAGAAGATTATATTAATGAGTGGATTGAGAATACTTTAGATTCTTAGATCTTTTACATTTTTCACTACAATATATAACCTTATCCCAGCTTTTTGCCCATTTTTTACGCCAATTAAATGATCTGTCGCATACAGGACAGATCTTTGAATCTAATGTTAATTTTTTATGCAATTCTACCTAGGGGATGATTTTTATTATCACTATTTATATAAAGAATATTATCTATAATTAGATTATCTTTTAATGCGATTTCAATCAAATTGTAATAGATTGATCTGCTAAAAAAACCCTTAATATTTGATCTTACATTTACAATAGGTATAAAAGTATCATCATATTTTTGAAGTTCCATCGAATTTTTATCATTTAAATAAAATGAATAATCTGTATTGGTATGTAGTTTTATTAAATCTTTCTCAATAGTAAAGTCAGTAATTAAGTATGGAGCTATATCTACATACACTGGAACTTTTTCATGAGGCGTTACAAGATAATATTGATTATTATCATTTTTGAGTACTGTTGAAAATAACTTTACAAGTTTATGATTTTTAATTAGTGAGTTATTGTAAAACCAATCCCCTTCTCTATTTATAGATATTTCTTGACCTTCGCATATTTCTGGATTCCAAAGATGGACAGGAGGAAATTCTGACTTATTAGATTCTTTTATATTATTTGCTATTTTAGAAATATTCATAAAGAGATCGTGTAAAAACAAACAAACCTATAAAACATAATAATATAGAGAGCAGTCTATTAATAAGTTTATTATCGTGAATATTATATTTATTAGAAGAAGTTAATAGATAAGATAATAAAATAAACCATAGTGCTGATGTGATTGAAAAATATATAGGGTAAATATAGAAGTAAATACCGTCTATTGAGTCCAATAAAATGGTAAATAAAGAAACAAAAAAGATAAAAGCTTTAACATTGAAAATATTTGTTATCAATCCTAAAAAAAAACTTCCATAATTTGATGTTTTTTCATCATTCTGTTCTTTTAAAATATTTGAAGACATCATCATAGATACCCCTAAATAAAATAAGTAACAACCGCCAACAATACTAATTATTAATTTATATAATTCATTTGATAAGACTAGTAATGAGATGCCATTAATAGCAAGAAGACAATGTGCATATATACCTACTCCAATTCCAATAGCTGAATAAATTCCAGCATTTCTACCATGCAACGTAACTTGTCTTATGGTTACAGCAGTATCAGGACCTGGACTAGTAAGAGCTATAAGATGTGCTATAGATGACCATATAAACATATTAGTAAACTATATTTGGTTCTATTTCTAAATCAATATTAAATGTTGAAGATACTAAATCTTTAATCTCAGAAGCATAATCAAGAATTTCTTGTTGAGATGCTTTTCCATTGGAAATTAAGACAAGACAATGTTTATCGTATAAAGAAACATTTGGATGCTTTGATATTTTATCTTTAATTAGTTCTATTAGCCTTGCTGCTCCAACTTTAACTAATTTATTATCTTGTTCCCATAATATTAATTTATCATTTGAATAAGATGAAAAATTTATAGATTCAATTGCAACGATAGGATTTTTAAAAAAACTACCAGCGTTATTAATTATATTAGGATCTGGCAATGCTCTAGATCTAATAGTAGAAATTATTTCTGATACATCTTTTAAAGATAGTTCATCAGATGATAATGAATGTTCGCCTATGTATTTATTTATTGTTTCATAATTTAAGAAAATAGAAGAATTACGATTAATTTTGAAATTTATGTTATGGATTAAAAATTTTGAGCCCTTAAGTGCTGAATCTCTATAGGTAAATTTACAATCAGAATTTGATAAAGTCTTAAATTGGAATGTTTCTAAACAAAAACAATCTATAGAATCTATAACTTCTGAAACATCACTTCCATAAGCTCCTATATTTTGAATTGGAGATGCGCCAACACTACCAGGTATATCTATAAGATTTTCAAAACCATAAATACCGTTTGACACACAATGCATAACCAAATTATTCCAATTAAAAGCGGCACCAACTTTCAAAATATTATTTTCAGTATCTTCGATAATATGATTAAAATTAGCCTTGATGATAATGCCATCAAAGTAGTTAGGCATAACAATATTAGTTCCCTCACCTACTATGTAGTAGTCTTTAGAACCATTTATATACGATTTTAGCTTTGGTAAATCTTCTAAAGATTCTATTGTTACTAGTAACTTACATCTTGAATTAATTCCAAGAGAGTTTTTTATGAGTGCATTTTCTTCTATTTTCATAATGATTCTAAAAATTTATTAGCAATAATTAGATCATCTTCAGTATCTATTCCAGGAGGTATATTATTTTTATATTCAGTTAGAAAAATTGAATAACCATTATCTAAAAATCTAAGTTGTTCAAGTTTATGATCTATTTCATTTTTTGAAGGCTTTAAGCTTACTAATTCTTTAAGAACTTTATAACTATAAGCATAAAGTCCTATATGTCTCATAATTTTTTTATTTTCATGATTAACTAGTTTCCTTTGAAAAGTAATAGCATAGTTATTTTCATTTAATATAGCTTTTACACAATTAGGATTATCAATATCATTATCTTTATCAAGAGGATTGCATGCTGATATCACGTCACAGTCATTAGTATAAAAATCATTAATTATGTTAGTTATAAGATCTAATGGCATAAATGGCTCATCACCTTGAAGATTAATAACTAAATCTTCATCATTTATATCTAAATACCCTGCTGCTTCACATATTCTGTCAGTTCCAGATATATGATCTGGGCTGGTCATAACAATATTAGTTGTAAAAGAAAGAGCATGAGATTGAATTTCTTTTGAATCTGTAGCTATGTAGGTATTTTCAGAAAGATTAATGGCATTCATATAGACTCTTTGGATAAGAGACATTGATCCAATTTTAGCTAAGGGTTTATTTTTAAGTCTAGTTGATCCAATTCTTGAAGGAATAAGAATTATAAATTTCTTATCCATTATGAGCTTAAGCTTTTTAATTTATTATCAATTTCTTGAATAAACTTATCTGAAACATCAGCCTCAATTGTTAGGTACCAAATCTTATTATTATCAAAATCACGACATTTCGAAGCATCTTTTTCGGTCATGATAATTGGTAAGTGATCAAGGAAATGAACCTCTTCTTCAGAAAAATTATGATGGTCAGGATATGGATTTCTTGTTATATCAAAGCCCAGTCTGGCCAATAAATCAAAAAATCTACCAGGATTACCCAATCCAGCTACAGCATGGACTTGCTTGTGCATTGGCCATTCCTTAATGGGATATGATTTTCCAGATTTCAAATGCACAAACTTAGATGGGCTTATATTCATTAAATACTCATCATTTTGAGTTGGACCACTATTGTTTACAATGAAATCAACTGTATTTAATCTTTTCTTAGATTCTCTAAGAGGTCCTGCAGGGAAAGTTAAGTTATTACCGAATCTTCTTTTACCATCAATAACAACTATTTCTATATCTCTTTTCATATTGTAGTGTTGCAAACCATCATCAGAAATAATCACATTACAATCATGATTTTCTACTAGAGTTTTTACAGCTCTTACTCTATTTTTATCGATGTAAAAAGGGAGATTTAATTTAGCAAGAATTTGTGCCTCATCACCGGTATTTTTAACAGGAGTATCCTCTTTTACCTCTAAAGTTTCTCTAAATTTTCCTCCATACCCCCTACTAACTAATCCTGGTCTGTAACCTAATTTTTTTAATTCATTTGCAATATATGCAACTAAGGGGGTTTTTCCAGTTCCTCCTATGGTTAGGTTTCCTACAACAATAACAGGGACATCTGGCTTATAGGTTAAAGTTTTATTTTTAAGAAATTTTCTTCTTCTTCTGTTAGTTATATAAGTAAAAATAAAAGAAAATGGCGCAAGAAGATATAACCATAAACTCTTTTTATACCAGCTATCTACTACAAAACTTGAATTTTCCTCGTCATCAAATTCAGGTACAAAGATTTGTGTAGATTGTTCAGGTTTAATTTTATCTTTTGGAGAGTCTTCAAACTTATTCTTATAAAGTGACTGGTATATTCCATCATTATCTAATAGTTCTTTATGTGTCCCTGTTTCAGAAATGACGCCATTATCTAATACAATAATTCTAGAAGCATTTTCAATTGTAGAAAGTCTATGTGCTATGACAATAGTAGTTCTATTAGTTATTAATTTTTCTAAAGCTTCTTGGACAATCAATTCTGATTCAGTATCTAATGCAGAAGTTGCCTCATCAAGAATAATTATTGGCGAGTCTTTATAGAATGCTCTTGCAATTGCAAGTCTTTGTCTTTGCCCGCCAGATAAAAGCACACCATCATCACCAATTTCAGACTCAAAACCCTCAGGTAAGCCTTCAATAAAATCCATACATCCAGCTTGTTCAGCACATTCCTTGAGTCTACTAGCATCAATTTCGTCATCACCATATGCAATATTTTTGGCAATAGTGTCATTAAATAATGATGGGGATTGATTTACGATAGAAATTGATGATCTTAAGTGTTTAAGAGAATAATCATTAACGGATATTCCATCTATTTTTATATCACCAGATGTATGATTATAAAAACGTGGTATTAGATTTGCTATTGTAGACTTACCAGAACCAGATTTTCCAACTATTGCGACCGTTTCATTTTTAGCAATTTGAAATGAAACATTATTTATAATTAAACCACCGGTATTATATGAAAAGGAAACATCTTTAAATTCAATATTACCTTCTATAGTATTAGTATTTTCACCTGTATTATCCTCATTTTCTTGATCTAATTGATCAAAAATTTCATTAGCAGCAGCCAAGCCTTTTTGAATTATGATATTTACATTAGAGAGCTGTCTAATTGGTTTAGCCATTAGACCTGCAGCAGTAAAAAAGGCTACAAAGGTTTCTGCATCAAGAGATATGCCTAATTGAGAGCCTAAAGCAAAAAAAGCAACTAGTGATAGTGATATTGAAACAAGTATCTGAATAATTGGCGTAGCAAGGTTTCCAGTAGCTTCAAGTTTTAAATTTTGATTTTTATTTGAAGTATTAGCAATAAAAAATCTATTGTTTTCATATTCTTCAGCATTAAAACTTTTTATTTCAACATGTCCATCAACAGCTTCAGAAGCAATATGGGTCACATCACCCATTGCTGTTTGAATTTTTGTTGCAAGTTTTTTCAATCTTTTTCCAGCAACATAAACTATTAATGCAATAAGTGGTGCTGTAGCAATTAATAAAAGAGTTAACTTAAAATTAAGTATTAATAAATATATAAACAATCCAACTAATAAAAATCCTTCTCTAACAAGAGTTTTAACAGCATTTGAGGCCGCACCTGACACTTGAGTAGTTGTAAATGTGATTCTATTTATTAACTGGCCGGATTGATTAGCATCAAAGTATGATTTGGGTAAATCATGAAGTTTTTGAAATAACTCAGCTCTAAGATCATGAACGATACCAAATCCAACACGAGACATAAAATAATTGCCAACAAAAAAACCAACTCCCCTACCGATAGCTATAAATATAAGAGACATAGCTAGCAAAGTATTTAAATTTTTTTCTTCAGAATCTATGTAACTAATAATTCTTCTAATCCATTCAACAGCAGCAATATCAGCAGCTGCAAATGTAATAAAACCTACGACACTTATTACAAATGACCATTTGTATCGGTAGGTATAGCTTAATATTCGCCTTAAACTGCCTGATTTCATTTTTCTATAGTTCTTATCTGAACTTCATTAAATCCATATTTATTTAAGATGTCCATTATACCTACAATCCATATATGAAGTGATGAAGCTTCGGCACTTAAAATAATTGAGTTATCAGTACTGTCTAGCTCAAAAATAACCTGTTCTATTTCTTTGATATTACTTATATTTAGCGCCTTACCATTAATATAAACACTACCGTCTGCAAGAATGGAGATCTCGTTATTAGTAGATTCGACAATGTTATATTCAAAAGATTCAGTTTTTGGTAAATCTAAAGATAAGAATTGAGAGTCACCAACTTTGGATGTAACAACAAAGAATATAACGAGCAAAAAAACAATGTCTATTAATGGCGTTATCTCAATAGAGAATGATGATTTTTGTTGATTTAAAAACTTCATTTATTAATAACATCAATAAATCTTGAAACTTCAATTTGTAAGGTGATTAAAAGGTAGTTAACTTTTTGTTCAAAATATTTATGAAGCACTAAGCCCGGTACAGCAATAAGTAAACCAAAAGCTGTTGTAATTAATGCCTGGGATATTCCTGAAGCTAAAGCATCTGGATTAGCGCCAGTTGTCTCACTAAGACCTGTAAATGCCACAATCATTCCTATAACAGTACCAAGAAGACCTAATAATGGACTAATAGTAGCAATGGTACCAAGCATATTTAAATTTCTTTCTAGCAGATATTTAACTTCGATTGCTTTTTCTTCAATTTTTGATTCAAGATTCTCTCTAGGAAGATCTTTATATTTTATGCATGACATCAAAAGAAAGCCTAGGGAAGATAATTCAGATATTTCTTCAGCTTGTTTGTTATTTATTAAGTTTTTATTATGCAAATTAACAATTTGATTTGTTAAACCGCTTGGTGAAACAAGTCTTAATTGTAAAAACCATAATCTTTCTACAGATATAGTTATTATTAGAATGCTACATGCTAATAAAGGCCACATAAATGGACCACCAGCAATTATAAATTCTGTCATTTAAGCCTCAGTTAATTTGTTATCTTCTAACTTGTAAATTTTATCAAAATTCTTAATAAAATTATTGTCATGTGTAGCTGTAATTAAAGCAACCTTATAAGTTTTTGATATTTCAAATAATAATTTTTGAATAATAGATGCGTTTTTCTCATCAAGATTACCAGTGGGTTCATCTAAAAAAATAAATTTTGGTTTATTTATTAACGCTCTAGCAATAGCAACTCTTTGTTTTTCACCGCCTGATAATTTCCAAGGTAAGTGATTGAGCCTGTTTGCCAAACCAACTTCTTCAATAATTTGTAAAGCATCATTTCTATAAATTGAATTATTAGCAATCTGTGTGGGTATTAGTACATTTTCTAGAACAGTTAAGTCTTCTAATAAATGATGAAATTGATATACAAAACCAAAATTTAATAATCTATGTTTACTTAAAGTAGTATTATTAAAAGTATTGATACTATGACCATCATAGAAAATCTCACCATCCGATGGTTTATCAAGAGAAGCTAATATATGTAATAAAGTTGATTTACCGGCTCCAGATTCACCTGATATAGCAACTAAATCAGCCTCATTAATAGATAAATTTACATTATTAAGAACATCAATCTTGTTATCTCCTACATGAAAAGACTTAGATAGGTTTTTACATTCAATACTATTCATGTCTAAGTATCTCAATAGGATTTAATTTTGTAACTCTCAATGCTGGAATTAATGATGAAATAATACTAAATAGAAATGATAAAAAGCATATAAAGGCAATCTGCTTATAATCAATAAAATATGGGAAATAGTTTATAAAATATGCATCCAAAAGGTTTCTTTGCATAATATTTTCTAGCAACTCTATAAAACTATTTAAGTTTAGTGTAATTATTAGCCCTAATATAAGACCAAAAGATAAGCCTATTAGACTAACCATTAACCCCTGAAAAAAGAAAATCATTACAAGTTGATTATTATTAGCACCAATCGTTTTTAAAATACCGACTTCTCTTTCCTTGGATTTAACTGTCATTACAATAGTTGATAACACAAGAATAGAAGCAACAGCGACAATCAAGAAAAGCATAAGACCAATCAATAATTTTTCAAATTGTATAGCTTCAAAAAGTGTGCCGTGAGTTTCTTTCCAAGAAGATACTCTTAAACCAGAGTTATCAGGAATAGCATTATAAGCAATCATATCAGCTTGAAATAAATCAGATGTTTTGATTCGTATTGATTGAGTTTTATCATTTAATGATTTTAATTTTTGACCAAGTTCATGAGAGATTAAAACTAATGATTGGTCAATTTCAGCTCTAAGTTCAAAAATTCCAACGACTTCTAAATTTATGGATTTTGGATAAGACCCAATAATAGATGTTTTTATATCAGAGGTTGTTATTGAAATTGTATCGCCAACGAATACATTTAAATAAGATGCAAGCCATGAGCCTATGACAATTGAATTTTCTTTATCTAAATTATTTAAAGATCCATAAATCATGTACTCAGGGAGAATTGATATTTCTTTTTCTGATTTGAAATCTATACCATTTACAGAAACCCCTTTGCTTGTTGAATTTGCAGTAATTAAAGCTTGAAATGCAATATATGGTACAGCCTCAATTACATCATTTTCTTCTTTTATTTGATCTATTAAATTTTTAAAGTCATCTAAAGGTTCATCAGAAAAAATTACAGCATGTGGTACTACGCCTAAAATTCTGTTTTGAAGTTCTTTTTCAAAACCATTCATTACAGACATGACTATCACAAGGCTTGCAACACCTATAGAAAGGCCTGATATCGCTAAAAATGAAGTAAATGAAAAAGCTCCTCCTTTATTAGATTTAAAGTACTTAAAAGCTAATTTAAGAGGAAGTTTAAACACGGAGATATTATTTTAATAATCTTTTTAATAAGTTTTCTATGCTTTTAGTATAAGGAGGTCTGATATCATCAAAAAGCTTATCAAATTTAAAGCCAACATCTTTATAAAAAGCTCTTGGATTTGAAAAATTTTTAAAACCATCAAAAGATTGATATCTGCCCATTCCGGAAGGCCCAACACCTCCAAAAGGTAAATCTTTTTGTTGAATGTGGCCTACAACATTATTGATAGTCACACCGCCTGAAGAGGTATTATTCATGATTAAATCTTCTTCATTTTTATCAGTTCCAAAATAATACAAACCTAATGGCCTATCTTTAGAATTAATTGTTGAAATAGCTTCATTTAGATCCTCGTATTCTAAAACTGGTAAAACAGGACCAAAAATCTCTTCATTCATGATCTTCATGTCATCAGATGTATTGGTAACTATCGTTGGAGGGATTTTATAGTGTTGTTGTTGAGAAAAATCTTCATTTGCAGGATTAATCTGTTTTACATCAGCGCCCTTTTCTTTTGCATCTTCAACCAACGAATTAATTCTATCGTAATGTCTTTGATTAATAATTGAAGAATAATCATCATTATCTTTTATGGTTGGATAAAAATCTTTAACAGCATTTTCGACCTCAGATATAAATTCATCCTTCTTTTCTTTATGAACAATAACATAATCAGGTGCGAGACATATTTGTCCAGCATTAAGTGTTTTACCAAACATAATTCTTTTAGCTGAAGCTTTCATATCAGCAGAATTTCCAATTACTACTGGAGATTTACCACCAAGCTCCAATGTTACAGGTACAAGGTTCTGTGAAGCAGATTGCATTACATGTTTACCAATATTTCCTGAGCCAGTATATAAAAGATGGTCAAAATGAAGTTTAGTAAAAGCTTCACCAACCTCAGGACCACCTAGAAATGTAGCAAACTCATTTTCATCATATGCTTTGTCACATAAATCTTTTATTAGTGATGCTGTAATTGGTGTTAATTCACTTGGCTTATGCATAACTTGGTTGCCAGCAGCAAAAATTGCAGCCAATGGTCCAAATGATAAATTCACTGGGAAGTTCCAAGGAGATATCATTCCGACAGTTCCTAATGGTTCATACTTAACATATGATTTAGCTCCAAATAAACCAAATGGAAAATTTGAAGAACGTTTTTCTGTTTTAGTCCACTTCTTAATATTTTTAATTGCATTATTAATATCAGGAATAACACTATAAGCATCTGTCATTATTGATGTGTTTTTTGATCTATTTCCATAATCTTCATTTAATGCATCAACAAAATCATATCTATTATCCATGATTAGGTTCTTTAATCTGTTTAATCTGTCTATCCTTAATTCTATTGAAGGAATACCTTCATTAATAAAATGTTTCTTTTGAGCATCTAGAACTCTTTGCATTTCATGTATATTATTTTCCATCATTCCCCCTAGCTTCTATTAGCTTTATCTTTATCATTAGATGACCTTATCATAGCTCTAAGCTGTTCCCAATCATCTTCACTAACTTTATCAAGATTTGAAAAAGTACCACCACCGGTTAAATATTGTGCTCCATCTATTGCGATTGTCTGACCGGTTAAATAATCACATCCATCAGCCATTAAAAAAGTGGCTAGATTTTGAAGCTCAGACATTTCTCCAAGCCTGCCAACTGGAACACTACCCATAAACTCAGAATCGTTATTACCTCCTGGATTTAGTCTTTCCCATGCTCCTTTAGTAGGAAATGGTCCTGGAGCAATAGCATTAACTTTAATCCCATATTTTCCCCACTCTGCTGCAAGTGATTGTGTCATAGCATTCAAACCAGATTTAGACATTGCTGAAGGAACAACGTAAGGTGAGCCAGTCCACACCCAGGTGGTTAAGATAGAAATAATTGATCCTTTATGTTTTAAATCAATCCATCTTTTTCCAACTGAGTGTGTTATATAAAAAGTACCGTGAAAAACTATGTTTGCAATTGCATCAAAGCCTTTGTGAGATAAATCTTTGGTTGGTGAAATAAAGTTACCTGCTGCATTATTAACAAGACCATCAAGAGGAGCATCTTGAAAAATTCTATCTATATAATCCTCTACATCATTGGATGCTCTTATATCTAAGGTTTCATATTTAACATTTACGTTATATTTATCTTCAATTTCAGTAGCTGTTTCTTTAAGTACATTTTCTCTTCTACCACAAATATATAAATCTGCACCATGTTGAGCATAATGTGATGCCATCTCTTTACCTAAACCTGTTCCGCCGCCTGTTACAAGTATTCTTTTATTTTTAAGTAAGTCATCTTTAAACATTATTATTCCCTCAAATTAGTTACATCAATTATGGCATCAGCCCATTTATCTGAATAGTTAAGGGACGGAACATAGTCAAGTATTTCACCGCCAGCCTCTGCAAATAACTCTTGATATTCATCACCTATTTCTATAATAGTTTCTAAACAATCAGCAGTAAAAGCAGGTGAAAAAACTAAAACTTTTTTATGATTATTTTTTGGCAGATCCTCTAAAACCTTGTCAGTAAAGGGGTCTAGCCATTTATTAGTGAGCCTTGATTGAAATGTAACCTCATAATTTGATTCGTCTAAATTTAACTTATTTGCAATAAGTTTGGTTGTTTCATAAACAGTTGCTTTATAACAAAACTTATTTTTATTGGTTATACCAATTTCACAATCATTATCAGCACATAAGCTATCGGTATAAACTTTATCTACGTGACTATTGGGTACACCATGATAACTAAAGATAACTTTATCATAGGAGTTTATATCAAATTCTTTAGCTTTATCTATCCATGCATCAATAAAAAAAGGATTGTTATAGAATTGATTAATAAAAGTAATTTTAGGTATTACCCACTTATTAGCTAAGCATCTAGACACCTCTTTATAAACTGAACCAGTAGTGGCTGCGGCATAATGAGGAAACAATGGCAGTACGATAATTTCATCTGGATTATCTATTAATATTTCGTCAAGAACATTTTTAATGGATGGAGATTGGTATCTCATAGCATACCTGACATTAATATCAGGTAATTTCTTAGATAAAACTTTTGAAAGCTCTTTAGTATTATGTAATAAAGGCGAGCCGTATTCCGAATGCCAAACTTTTTTATATATCTTTGATGAATTAAAAGATCTAATTGGGCAAATAATAAAATTAACTAAAAAAAATCTTAATATAGGATTTATATCAATAACCTTCTCATCAGATAAAAACTGTCTTAAATACTTAAAGACACTCCAATATGAAGGAGTGTCAGGGGTTCCAAGATTAATTATTAACAAGGTTTTATTCATAATAATTTATTTTTTACTAAATACCGGATTAATTATTATAAATATAAAACAAAGAAGACACAGTATTGATGAAAAATAATACAAGAATGAGGGATTGATTGCATATATAGGCATAGCAACTATTGGAGTTAATATATGGCCTATGGGGTATACAGAACCTAAATAACCAGCAACTGATCCTTGGTGCTCTGGTGATTGTGCCAATGATAAAGATGAAGATATTGCAGGTCTTAATAGCCCACCACCAATACCATTAACAATAATAGCAAGATAATAGACTGATATTTTAGGATAAAAAGCCATCATACAATATGAAAAACTAAGCAATAAAGTACCGTATATTAGTAGTTTAGTGGTACTTAAAGGGTAAGCATCGGTAAAAAGATATTGACTTACTATAGTTGATATAGAAAGAAGAGCAAAAGTCATACTTATAACTACTGGTAGGTCTTCAATTGATGGAAAAGTATCAAATATATAAAAACCTATAGTTTGTATCAATGAGGCTAAGCAAAGACTTGATATCGAAGCTAAAAATAAAAAAGGCCAAACACTATGTGATCTCCATGAAACTTTGGATGACTTATCAGAATTATTCTTAGATAAAGAGGATGTATTTTCTATATTTTTAAATATACCGATGGATGCTACCAAGCCCAATAAACTAAATACATAAAAAGGTGTCTCTTTAGAAATTAATATTAAAAATCCACCTATTAATGGTCCTGCAACTGTTCCAATTAAAAAACTTGATTCAAGTCTAGCGAATTTAACAGTTCGTTTATCTTCAGAAGAAGTATCAGCAACATAAGCAAAAGCTGCAGGTCTTGTTGCAGAGCCTAATAAGCCATTTAACATTCTTCCAAATACAAGCAAAGGAAATAGAAAAGCCAAATCTAAAAGATTTTTTTCAACTAGAAATAAGGGAGTGATCATTGCAACAAGTGAAGCTGAATATCCAATTAACCCTAATACAGCAATATTTCTTCTGCCATATTTATCACTTGCTCTGCCCCATGCAGCACTTGTTAAAGCCCAGCCTATTGCTGAAAAGGCAAATATTGCAGATGTTTGAACTTCGCTAAGACCTAATTCTCTAGCTAACGGGGGAACAATAACAAAAACAAATGATTGACCTAAACCAACTGTAAATAAGCCAAATTTAAGCCAGGCTGAACCAAGGTTTTTCATTAAGATATTTTATTGATTCCTATAGAGCTTCTAATTGATGAAATCATTTCTTGTGCAATTACGCGAACTTTCTTTGAACCATCACTCAATAAATCATTGATAAAATCATTGTCACTAGATAATTCGTTATATTTTTCTCTTATTGGTATCATTTCAAGATTAATGCAATCAAATAGTTTATTTTTTGCATCTCCCCAACTTATACCCTTTTTATAATCTTCTTGGAACTCCTCAACCATTTGTTGTGTCGCAAAATGTTTATAAAGAGAAAAAACAGTACAATTTGAAGAATCTTTAGGTTCACCGGGTTCAAGTGAATTAGTTACAATTTTTGCTACCGATTTTTTTAATTGTTTTTCTGAACTTAATAAAGGAATTATATTTCCATATGATTTTGACATTTTTTGTCCATCTAAACCTGGTACTGTTTCATCTTTAGATTGGATTAAAGCTTCGGGTAAAACAAACGTCTTTTTATAAAGATGATTAAATCTTCCAGCAATATCTCTTGTCATTTCAATATGTTGTATCTGATCAGCGCCAACGGGTACGTGTGTAGCATTAAACATTAGTATGTCAGCTGCCATTAGAACAGGATATGAAAATAAGCCCATAGTTATACCTTTATCTTCATCTTCCTTATTTACAGTAGTTGCAGCTTTGTACGCATGTGATCGATTCATTAAGCCCTTTGCAGTTACACAGTTAAGAATCCAGCTTAGTTCTAATATTTCAGGCACATCAGACTGTCTATAAAAAAAAGATTTATTAGGATCTAATCCTGATGACAACCATGCTAATGCAACATTTTTAACTGACTCGCTTACCTCAGACTTATTCGAATTTTTAATAATTGCATGATAATCAGCTAAAAAATAAAAAGATTCATCAAAATCTTCAGCTAGCTTAAGGGCTGGTTTAATGGCTCCTAAATAATTTCCAATATGAGGAGTACCAGTTGTCGTAATACCTGTTAGAATTCGTTTTTTCATTTGCTATAATTATAAACTTCAAAAGAGATTAATGTGAAAACAAGTCAAGATTTATTTAAACAGTTAGATGAGGTAGAAGCTTTATTTTCAAAAGGCTCAATTAAAATTGCTCAAAAAAAAGTAAGAGAAGTTATCTCTAAATCTAAAGAGCTGGAAAAAGTTCCTAACAAGCTTAGACATAAACTAAATTTTGCAATTGGACAATCTAGATATTTTGATGACATGTCATCTTTTGCCACTAATCCGAAAAGAGAAGAATTAATTAAAGAAATAACTAAAATTGTAGAAAATTCACTTGAGAGCCCAAAGAAACAAGCTCACTTAATTCATGAAATTCAAACCAAATGGCAGCTTCTTGATTTATCGAGCAGACCAGCATCAAAAGAACAGTGGAATAAATTCAATGAACTTACTAACAAAGCATGGGAACCATGTAGTGAATACTTTGATGAACTTAAACAAATCAAGATAAATAACGCCACACAAAGAATAGAAATAATTAATAGTATTAATAAATACGTTCAAGATAATTCATCTAACTGGCCGAAACCCAAAGAGTTAATACAGTTCTTAAGACAATCTTTTGATGATTGGCAAAAGTTTGCACCAGTTTTGGACAAAGATCTCAATAAATTAAGAAATGCATATTTTGAAGCTAAGAAACCTATTAACGATGCTATAAAAAAACAAGAACAAATAGTTATTAAAGCTAAAGAGGCGTTGATAGAAAAGGTTAATGCTATTTCTGATGAAGATAATGACATATGTATTAAAAAATTTAATGATTTAAAAAATGAATGGAAGAATGCAGGATCAGCTGGCAGAAAAGCAGATAATAAATTATGGGATAAATTTAATAAATCAGCTGATAGATTCTTTAATGCAAAAAAAGAAGTTATAGATGATGAGTTATCAAAAGCAAACGAACTTTTATCTCAACTTGATAGTGGTGAAATTTCTGTCAATGACATTGCAAAAAGCTTAAATGATTTAAAAAATATATCTAAAACAAAAGAATATCATTCAATTCAAAAACAAATAAATAACAAAAGAAAGGAACAAGAATCAGAAAAGAAAAAAATTACAATTAATGCATATTCAAATCTTCTTGATGCCTTTATAAAAAATGAATTAGATAAAAATGAAACTCCCTCCTCCATAAAAAATAAATTAAATGATAAAGCATTAAACAAATCTAATACCGAAGCATTAGTTTATGCTTGTGTAAAGTTAGAGGCTCTTGCGGGTATTGATTCTTTAAAAAAAGATGCTCAATTAAGACAATCTATTCAAATGGAAATGCTTACAAATAAATTTAATAAAGTACCTGATAAGCTTAATTCTCTAGATGATTTAATAATTCATTTTATTAATAATATTTCATCCAAACCGACTGCTGCAGAGAAAACTCTCTGGAAAAGAATATCAAAAACTATTGAAACCCTTCTTTAGTTATTAAGATCTTTTTTCGAGTTGCTGAAGAATCTCCATGTGCCTTTTCTTATCTAGAGAATAAAAATAAAAGAATAAAATAGGAATTATAAGCAATATAGGTCCAACTACTCCTTGAACAAAAAATAACGCATATGCTTGATCATATGATGGTGTTTCTGCAGTAATATTAAGAACCCATAATGTTAATCCACCGGTTAAAGAACCTAAAGCGGTATTAACTTTTTGAACAAAAGAAACGGCTGAATATAAAACTCCTTCCTGTCTCTTTCCACTTTGAAGGTCTACCTCATCAGCTATATCACCTACCATGGCATCTCTTGCCATATTTCCAGCAATACTTAAAGTTGATATAAAAATTAATGGTATACAGAGAAATAAAACTAATGAAGTTGTACCTTTCTCAGGAGTAAATCCCAAGTTATATGAAATAAATGCAATTGGTGCTGATAAAGCAACACCTAGAACACATAATAAGACAAAATTTCTTTTGCCAATTTTATCTACAAACTTTGGAGTTATATAAAATGCTAAAAAAGCAGCACCAAAGTATACATATAAGAAAATTCCAATTTGACTTCCTTTCAGGCCCCAAAAATCTGTATTAATAAATAAGGTTAAGCTATTTAATAATCCCCATGAAATTGAGAGAGTAAGACTTCCTAAAAAAAATAAAATAAAAGATTTGTTTGATATCGCAATTTTTAATTCTTTTATTATTTGTTTGAGAGAAACTGCTTCGGTCCATTTTGATAAAAATTGAATTTTATCAGTTGTTCTTACTGATGAATAAAGCAAAGATATAACCATAAATATTGCGCCTGTTAGCGCAAGAGGAAAATAAGCCTCAGGATTTAATTGACCAAAAGGATATTCAGTTGTCGATCTAAAAAAAATATTATATGCAAGGAATGCATTAGAAATTCCTGCTACCCATGCAAACATCTCCCTCCAAGAAAATAGTTTAGTTCTTTCTAAATAATCTTTTGTAATTTCTGCGCCAAATGACCTATGAGGAACTTCAAAAAGCGTCATCCCTATTCTTGTTAAACTAGTACAGACAAACATCCACCAAAATAATTGATTTTGTGAGATATCCCAATCAGGTTTAGGAGTAAATAAAAGAACGTAAAATATTGCAACAGGAATAAAAGAAACAAGCATATATGGATGTCTTCTACCTAATTTAGTATTTGTTCTGTCTGAAATAGTTCCCATTAAGGGGTCTGTTATTGAATCAACTACCAATGCTCCCCCAATAGCAATTGATGCCAATAATGGATCTAGACCAATAACTCTTGAGTAAAAAAATAATAAGAAGAAAGTAAACATATCACTTTTAATACCATTGGCTATTGCTCCAACTGAGTATTGAAATTTAAACTGATTAGATAACATTAGACTTCTTGTAAATGGATTAATAATTCTTCTTTAAATAAATTGAAGACTGGTTCTTCAATCAAGTGTCTCATCTTTGGATAAATTAATAAATTACTATTTTTTATTAATTTATTTGCTTTATATGCATTATTAACTTTGATTAGCGGGTCTTCTGCACCATGAATTATTAGTGTTTTGGTTTCAATTGACTTAACTTTTTGAATTCTATTTTTTGAAGCCAATATAGCCATAAGTTGCCTACTAAAACCAGAATCATCTGTTCCTGCTCTATTTATAGACTCAACAGATTTATCATAAAATTCTTTTGTCTCTAAATTTGAATTTTCAAGCCCAATTAATTTAAATATTTTTTTTGTTCTAGCAATTCTTTCTTCAATTGTTGCATTGGGGTTATTTGATCTCTGCATTAAAAGCTTTCTAACATCTTTACTTGGTCCATTTAAAGGTCCTGGAGTTGAGACAGATGAAGCTATTAAGGTAAATGTTTTTATTCTATCTGGATAATTTGCTGCAATAATCTGAGCAATCATTCCACCCATAGAAATTCCTAATAAATGTGCTTTATTGATACCAAGCTGATCTAATATTAGTATCGAATCTTCAGCCATATCATCTAGTGAATATGGTGCATTTATTGGTAATCTAAAAAAATATCTAATATATGTATTAGTTATGGTCTTAGATCTATTTTCATCAGTAAATAAATCACTGCTTATTCTGGATGACAATCCTGTATCTCTATTATCAAAAACAATTGGTCTAAAATTATTTTCAATTAAAAAATTGATAACATGATCTGGCCAATTAATTAATTGACCTCCAAGACCTTGAACTAATAGGATGGGCTGTGCATCTTTAGGACCATAATCTCTATAAACAATTTTTATATCATCGTTATATATATGACCTTCTTCATATGATTGTAATGATGTAAAAAAAAATACTGACATTAAAAGGAACTTATAAGAATGCATTTATTCTGTCTTTAATATTTTGTCTAAGACACCCCCAAAAAAGCATAACATCATAACTATGCAGGTCACCGGTAAAGTATTGAATTCGTTTCATTCTATCAACCAAAGGACCTCTTGCTTCTAGTAAACCATTTTGAGCATTTAAAGATACAGAAAAATCTTGCACGCTACTATATCTAAGGCTTTTTTTAGCTCCAGAATGTTTTGTTGAAAGTCTATCTGCAAAATCATAATTTGGTGATTTGGTTATGACAGCGCTATGACATTCTGGTGGTTCATGCCAATCGTTATCATTTAACCAAGTAAAAGGATTTGTAGAATATATTTTCTGATCCATATATTGAATAGTCCATTCTGATGGAGTCCAAAAAATAGTTCTTACTCTTTGCCTCTTAAAACTTTCAACTACTGTGGACCATGAAATAATACAATTAGTATCTATTGGAGATATAGATTTTGGAATTAATGGAAATAGTTCATCATATAAATTATCTGGGATGATATAACCAATAACATAAGCACATATCATCCTTTCTTGCAATTTTGTTCCTTGAATATATTTAGAAATGAGTCTATGAGCATGAAGGGCTCCTTGGCTATGGCTCATAATAATAAAAGGTTTATTTTTATTAAAATTTTCAATGAAATAGTTAAATGAATTCAGAATATCTTCAAAGGCTAAATCATGCGCTAACATACCATCAGAATTTTTAGAAAAGTATGAATAATAAGTCGCTTGCCTATATTCAGGTGCATAAATATTACAACTATCATTGAATGCTGAGACTTGATTTCCTAACATCATTTCTGTTCGTTCATATGCAGCCCTATCTTTTTCCATGAACGAATTCCATGTTTTCTCAAAAAAACCTGTTGGATGTATATAAAATACATCAACATCATTATTTGTTTTATTTATTGCTAATGATGAGTCTGGTATATAAAACTGCTGTCCATCCTTGTCTGGATATGCAGCCCAATTATCATAATTTGAATAATCTGGAGCTATAGGATGATCTGTATTTTCAAATGATTTAGCAGGTTTGATATATTCTAAAAGCTTGTCTAACTTTTCGTCATCCATGTTGAAAAGTATATCTTAAAAAGGACTATCAACCATCTTATTTGTAGCCGAGGATGTCGCAATTAATTTATCATTTTGATAAAGAACAGCTTCAGTAAAACAGATTGATCTGCCCTCTTTTGAAATTTTAGCAACTGTCTTTAAGGGACCTGGAGCACAAGGCCTTAAAAATTTTACATCTATATCTAAAGTTAAAGGAATTTGATTACCTTTGGCTTTATAAATTAAGAATTGAGCCATACAGCAATCAAGCATTCCAGTTACAAAACCACCTTGAACAACCATACCGTTTGAATGTGTTAATTCTTCACCGGGATTAAATTCAACAACAAATTGTTCATCATCAGTTGGATATGCATTTGTGATGTTAAAAACTTTTAAAAATGGTGGAACTTCTCTAAAAAACTCTGATATATCTTTTTTGTTATCTGACATTACAGTTACCAATTGGCGGAGGGAGTGGGATTCGAACCCACGGTGCCGATGAAAGCACGACGGTTTTCAAGACCGTTACAATAAACCAGACTCTGCCATCCCTCCGTTTAATGAACGCCTATTTTATAGGGTTTTGTGAGTTTCGCAATTAATTTGTATTATTTTGCTCACAAATTAATTCACTAGCTTTCCACTCCCAGATATTAGGAAATAAACCATGAATGATAAGTATAAATGCAACTCTCCATGCATGAAAAAGATGCCTGAAATAGCCCATGCCGATAGTATTTAAATGATTCATAATCTCCCCTTAATAAATCATATCAATGCATTATATTGATATAAAAAATACAAACTCACAACCCTCATCCTATTTATAAAGAATGAATCTATGAAAATAAAACAAAATCGATAATAGGATGGAAAATTTTTAAGGCTTTCTTTTAGCTAATATTTTCTTCATTGTTGATACATTAGTCACATTCCGGTCATTATCAAGCGCTTCAGCAAGAGAACCTTCGCCTTCAGGGGAATATATGTTGAAAAGGACTAAGGCTCCTTCTGGCCCGCCTTGTTCCATATGCAAATCACCAGGCTCTTTATGGACAAAATCACCTACCTTTCTAACTCTTTTGCTAGTTTCTTTTCCAGTATCAGCATCAATATCTGTGACATGCAGTTCTCCTTGAAGAACTACTGAAGAAGTTTCAGCTGTATGATGATGGAAGTGACAAAAGCAATTTGGTTCCCATTTAACTAGTATTTCAAGCCGACCATCTTCCGTGGCAGATAAAATGGCATCAGAATAATTTATTGGATAACCAAATTCATTACCTTCATCATACTTTTTCCACTTCAGATTAGGGTTATCTAGTAAATTCATATATCAGTCCAACTCTGTAAATCATTAAATCATTTGTTAATATATAGTTTATGAATAATTGGGTCAATTGGGTTATTTTTGGTTGCTTAGCAATAATTATATTCATGTACGTAGTTAAACTTGCTTATAGCTAATGAGCAAAGATTACGAAGAGTTTATGGAGAAGTCTATAGCTAAATCTGCCGATTTAGTTATTGAAGAAATGCAAGTATCAATAGATATAAGTATGTATCCTAATAAAGAAGATTTTATTCCTCCTATAAAAGGTTTTATAAAAAAAATTAATGCTTATAAAAATTTGAAGATAACAACCTTTCCTACCAGTACTGTGGTTCAAGGTGAATATGAATATGCTATGAATTCGGTAAAAGAAGCAATTTCGGCTTGCCACAAAGAATTTAACAATGCTGTGTACGTGATAAAAGTTATTCCTGATTATAAGGCTTTAGATTAATCAACTTATGTTATTTCAAAGCATTTATTTAATTAGTTCTGCTATAGCTCTTATGTATCTTGCTAGATTCGATCATTATGGTCTCTATATTCTAATCTCATTGTTTTGGATAACTGCTGCTTTTTATAAACCTTTTACATCTCTGGCTATTTGGACAATTATTATTTTTATGAGTGGGTTTGCTTTAATGAGAATTATTAACATGGCTACGAATGGAATGCCAAGCTCCTACCACTTAATAATACTATTAGGAGAAATTATCATAACCCTTATTGGAATTTATTTAGTTAAATCTTTATAGCTAAGATTTGTAAGCAATATAACCAAAACCCAGAACTCCGACTACGACACCAATAGCAATAATCATAAATATAATTTTTAAAGATCTTTTAAATAAATCAATAAAAGAAGACATAACTAATTAGATGATTTATTTTTATAAATAACTGTTAAGGCTAATAAAGTTGGCCAAGTTCCGAGCACAATTTCACCAATATATATTTGATTGTAAGCTGTACCATGAACATAGATAGCCATTAAATTAAATAAAGCAGCACCATAATAAACAATACCGGCAGAGAAGAACCAAGCAGGGTTTAAGGTAATTGCTCCAAAAATTGAAAATACAAAAGTTGCTACAAAAAATGAAGTAAAGTCTCTTAGCAAAGCATTCTGCGCTGAATCTGATAATTCATTTAAAACAAAACCAAAATCAGCTGCAGCTGAAGCAGGAGTAAAGATCCAATTAAGCACTAAGCCTAAAAGAAAGTAAGCATAGAAAACACCAAAAAATCTTATAACAAAGGTATAAGATCTATCTGAAGAAATAAGATTATAAAAAAAGTAGCCGCCAAAAAATCCAGCAACCCAATGTAATATTTTTCCTATAAATGAGCGATTTCCACCTAATAATTGAGTTTGAAACAAGAGTTCAACCATTAAAATTAATGCCACTCCTATAGCTACTGCACCAGCTATAGCATATAGATTTTTACCACCAAAATTCGTAAATTTTGATACTAATCCTGCAACAGTAAATGCTATTGAAAAAGCAATTGTAAATACAGCAAACAAAGCTATACCGAGTCTTTGAAAATCAAACAAGAGCACTTCTAATGCAGATAATAAAGATATCGGCATATCTACTGAAGACAACCAAATGATATTTGATATTGAAGATATTGGTGTAACTAATAACACTGTAAATAAAGCTGCAGATAAAACTGCGAATGGATATTTTGCTATTCTCATTGGTCTATAGGCAATACTTTAATTAATTTTCCACCAGGTCCATCTGTAAGCAGGTAAATAATTCCAGCTGGTGATACTTCAATATTTCTTAATCGTTGTTTTAAATCAGAAAACAAACTTTCTTGATAGTCTGTGCCATCTTTAAAAACTACTTTTTTAACATCTTTTGATACTAAAGCTGTAACTAAAAATGAACCATTTAGCTCAGGATAGAGATTGTTCTGATACAAAATCATGTCTGACGGCGCTATTGATGGAGTCCAATGCAATAAGGGTTGTTCCATGCCCTCCTTTTCCGTAAAAGGACTTATAACAGCTCCAGAATAATCTATACCATAAGTGATTGCAGGCCAGCCATAATTTAAAGATGGTTTGATAAGATTTATCTCATCGCCACCTTTTGGTCCATGTTCATGCTCATATATATCTCCTTCGGTTGTTACAAGAAGACCTTGCATATTTCTATGCCCATAAGAATATATTTCTGGTAAAGCTCCCATAATATTAGTGAATGGGTTATCAGATGGAACTGTTCCATCAGTATTTATTCTGATAATTTTTCCAAAATGGTTATCAAGGTATTGGGCTTTTTCTCTATGATCAAATCCATCACCACTATTAAGTAAAAGTGTGCCGTCAGGTAAAAAAGCAATTTTAGCTCCTATATGCACTGAAGTTCTTCTAGGTGCATCAGCTTTAAATATAATCTTTGAATTTATCAGTGAATTATCTTTTAGTTCAGCTGATGATAAAAATAATGTAGATTTATTATTTTCATCTTTTGCAGAATAACTTAAGTAAATCTTACGATTTGATTCAAATTTAGGATCGAGAACTACCTCTGATAAACCTCCCTGGCTTGCATAATGTACAAGTGGAGGATTAGTTATATTAGTAATAGTTTTATCGATTAAATTAGCTATTTTTAAATTGCCAGGTAATTCTGTATATAAAATAGTATTCTCATCTAAAAAGACAAAACTCCAGGCATCATCAAGATCGTCTAATACAGTTTCATATTTATATGCTGCATATAAGTTAGATAAAAAAAACAAAGATAGAAAAATTCTGAAGCTCATATTCCCCCTTTAGTAAATTTAAAACCCTATTATTAGTCTTATCAAAATAACAGGAATTAAAAGTGATAAAACTAATAATATTAAAAATTTAGATTTAGTCATATATTCTTAATTTTACATACGTATAAGTAGTTTCGCACAATAAATAATATAAAATAATTTTTATGGATTACTCAACTTATTTGATAGGGAACATAATATTTATTGCCTTGCTTTATTGGATTGTAAAAAATAAGAATAATTGGTGATGAAAGAATTATTTTTGCTAAGATACGTTTATCATGGAAACTGTCTTTATTTATTCAATCGTTTGCTTATTTATTGGGGCTATTATGTGGTCTTTTGAGGGAAGTAAATTTACAGATCATGGTAATAATATGAGCATGCTTTTATTTTTTAAGTTCAGTAAATGGTTTTTTGTTTTATTAGCTTTTGCTATACCAATAGTTATTTAATTTATGAAATTTAAAGTATTACTTGTTTTATTATTAGGGTTAGGCTTTGATCTTTCAGCTGATTTTGATAATAAATGTTCTATTTTATTAACTAAGAGGCTTCAATCTTCAGAAGATGCATACAAAGATGCTGTGAGTAAAATTCAACAATGTGAGAAATACGATATTCTTTCAGTAACCAGTTTCCTTGAGGAGCCAATAAGTAAAGTTTATATAACTGACATAATTCAAACCTTCTGTATGTTTGATCATCAAATAGTTACTTTGCTAGACACCAACACAAGTAATCTAAGCTGCGTTCATAGAGGCCAACCAAGAACCGAAAGGAAGTTTAATTAATTTTAATAGAGTTTGTTTCTTAAAATTAACAAAGCTTTACAAAAACGTAATTAAAAAGACAAAGAGTTTTAATCTAATATGTGATGAAAGTACTCCTCAATCGCATATTGAAACTTTCACTGATAGCAGGTTTCCCCCTAAGCCTGCTATCAAACTTTTATATATATAAATTACAACCCATAAGAACCATAACAATAATTGATGGTAACCATATCAGAGGTCTTATCATTTTATATTGATATAGGTTTAATATTGCACCAAGTAAATAAGCTACTCTTAAAACTAACCAGGATTGAGCGAGCATAAGATTATCTACATCCAACACTACTGATAGAATAGCCAAAGCTAAAAAAATTGGCATTGATTCAGTAAGGTTATTTAATGATGCATTAATTCTTTGTGAAGTTGGAGTGATGTTTGAAGTATCACCTTTTGTGTATGTCCATTGTACAAATGGTACTTTGTGTAAAGAAAAAGACATCTTTAAAAATAAATTTAAAATATAAAAAAAGATTGCGCAAATTATTAAATTAGTCATATAAGCTCCCTATTAGATACCAATAATAGTAATACTTTTTTTTATAGAATTAAATATATTAAGAATTAATTAATCTAATATCTTCTTGCAGTAATAAATTATTATCAATTGTTTCAAGCAATGGTTTTAGATGAGAGGCATAAGGTTTCCATCGACCCATGCCTTTTTTATTAATTGGTTGTCGAACTTGTTCAGAGCTTGCTGTTCTTACTGATCTTTTTGTTTCATGGAATGAAACACAAGCATCTTCAAAAGGAATATCTATAAATTTAAGAATACGTTTAACTTGGCCTTCTAAATCATTAATAACATCTTCATTGTTAACTCTTAAAATCTTGCCAGGTAAAACATTATCCCAATGATTCATAAGTTTTACATAGCTATTGTAATAACTTCCAGCTTCTTTTAACCCATATGAAAACTCTTGCCCTTGAGCAAATAACTGTTTAAACATACTAAAACAACAATCAAGAGGATAACGTCTTGCATCAATTATTTTTGCATTAGGCATAATTAAATGAATTAAACCTATATGCCTAAAATTATTGGGCATTTTATCGGTAAACATTGGTGCTCCATCCCTATGCATCATAGTTTCATCTATAAAGGATTTACCCATTTGATATCGTTGATCAGAAGTAAAATCAGACATAATTTTTGGGTATTTACCTGATTTACCGTAAATATCGTCACCTCTTAAGCTTTGAGCTAACGAAAGAATATTTGGTAGCTCAAGGGTTCCATCTATCATTGAGTGGGATGCTAAAATCTGTTCTATTAATGTTGAGCCGGCTCTAGGTAAGCCAAGAATAAATATAGGGTCTTTGGTGTCAAAACCACCCTCACCTAAAGCTTTAAAGAATTCTTTATCACATACATCTATTTGAGCCTGAAGTTCATTATCCATTCTTTCAATAGAGTATTTACTTTGATCTCTTTTAATCTCATTACCTTTATTAAGGTGATAGAAAGCTTCGTTAAACTCTCCTTTTGATTCAAGAGCTTGGGATAGTGCGAAATGAAAATAAACTTTCTCTTTTAATGATAAATCTATTCGATTTAGCTGATAATCTATTTTTTCTATCTCATCATCGGTAAATGAATAGGTCTTTAAATTTGATAAAGAGAAAAAAGCTTCACCATGATCTGGTTTAATTTTATAAGCCCCCTTGTAACTTTCGATAGCTTCATCAGTTTTTCCAAGAGTTTTTTGTGCATGACCTCTTGAAGTTAAAGAGCTAAAGTTAAATGGATTCTTTTGGAGTAAATCATTAAATAAATCTACTGCTTTCTCATGTTCTCCATTTTGCATAAGCTCACTTCCTCTTTGAGCTTGATAGGCAATATTATTAGGAAATTGATCACATAAAATATTTACTTGTTCCATGGTTTCAGCAAATTTCTGTTTTTTTCTTAAAACCATTGCATATTTCATTCTTAATTCACCATCGTTTGGTTTAAATTCAACGGCTTTTTTAAGTAAAGTTTCTGCATCATCAAAATAACCAAGCCTATTAGCAATCTCGGCTAATTGGGACATTGCATATGTATGAGTCGGATTTTTTTTAAGGAATTCCCTACATCTTTTTTCAGCTATACCCAATCTACCTTCATTCATTATTTGATCTATATATAACAATGTTGGTGGCAAAGATTTAAACTTATTAATTTGTTCTAAGGCATGGCTAGATGCTGCTTTATTATTTTGTTTAACAAAATACTCATTCAAAGAATGCCATGAAGCAATAAGAGCGGGATTTAATTCACATGCCTGTCTGTAACTAGAAATAGCTTTTTCGTCATTATTCATGCTCTTATTAAGATGACCTAGCTCTTGATATGCTCTAGCCATATCAGGTGCTATTACTAAGAGTCTCTCTAAATAATTATTAGCATCATCAAATTTTTTTAAGTATCTACATGAAACTGCTGATAAATATAAAGCATCTATATTATCAGGATGATCAGAAAGACTAATTTCTAGAAGACGTAATGCATCTGCAAAACGATTCTCTTTAACGGCTTGTGTGGCCTCTTGAATATCTACAACAAGAGATGAGTCGTTTGAATTGTAGTTTTTTTTAGTCATCTATTATTAAGCAATTTTAGGTATTATAAATAAAAAAGGGAGTCGAAACTCCCTTTTAATTTATTAGATATTAGAGATTAAAAACTTCTCTTATATCTTAGACCTAATGTTCTAGGCTTAATTACAGATATTCTCTGTCTATCAAAGACAAAGGTGTTGCTGACTTCAGCTCTTTGATCCGTAACATTATCAACATAAAGCTCTGCTGACCAATCATCATTACTCATTCCATATCTGAAATTAATAAAATGATGGCTGCTTTGAACAGCTTTATTTGGCTCCATAATATCAGAGAAGCTTTTCTCAGATCTAGCAGCTTGAATTTGTAAATGCCCAGTATTACCTGAGGACATTCCCCACTCTTTTCTAACAGCCAAGTTTGCTTGAAAACCTGGTGCAAAAGCTAGATCAGCTCCAACAACAACGTCGGCTGTAGGAACTAAGCTCTTAGTGATTTCTGTATCTAAAGATGAGAAAGCACCTGATACTACTAATCCATTTCTATTAGTGTAATAAATAAAGTCTCCTTCAACACCTCTAATTTCAGCATCAGCTGCATTATCAGAGAAGAATAAGTTAACGATACTTGGATCGAAAACAGTACTTTGTAAACCACTAACATCAACCATAAAGGCACTACCATTAAATCTTAGTTGTCCATCTTTTAAGACGGTTTTCCAACCAAATTCATAGTTTGTGACTTCATCGGTATCAACTTCAGCTTTAACACTGTATGTTCCATCTGGATTTGTAGCTCCAACCGGACGGTTAAGTAAACCAGGTCTAAAGCCTTCAGACCATGTTACGTAATACATAACATCTTCACTTGGATTCCAAGATAAAGTAGCTTTACCAATTACACCGTCTGTTTCTGCTTTATCAGGATAACCGTTAGGGTTTCCAGGAGCATATTGTGTTGATAGGTTTGCACCACAACATGTAGATTCAGTAGTAGCATTGAAGTTATAGAATGATGAGTTAGCACTACCCTCTAAATCAACAGCTATATCATACCAACGAGCACCTACTGTTAACTCCATAGTATCTGAAAGATCAACATTAACCTCACCGAAGAAACCTTTTTGTTCATCAGTACGTTTAATATCATTCCAGAAGATTATTGGAGCTGTAAAAGGACCTGGTACAGAATACCAACCAGCACCACTATTACCACCAGTAGTACCTGCTGGAGGATTTGTATGTGGATAGTTTGGTGCCCAACCTGTAACACCCGACCAACCTATATTTTTGGTTGAACCTGGATATGTAAAGAAGTTAAGCTCTGTAAGCTCAAGATCACTAAAGAAAGCACCTGCTGTTACTGTCATAGTGTCACTAATAGGTGCATTTACTCTAAATTCATGAGTTGTTACTTCAGTATTTGTTAATGAATCAACATATAAATTAGGAGCCTGACAAGTACCTGCAGGACCTGCAGCACCAGGATATGTTACTGAACCATCACAAATATAGTATGGAAGATACTGACCAACAAATAAGTAATCAGTATAGTCAACTATCTGATCAGTTGCCCTATCTGTATACGCACCAGCGTAAACCACTTCAAGGTCACCAATTGAACCTTCAAGAGTAACACTCATGTTGTCATATTCATCATTAATAGTATCTTCTGAGTATCTTTGTATCTCTAAGTCATCTAATGTTGGATCAACAAAAAATACACCATCAGCATCAATTGTTTGTTGAGCGATGGTTACATTTGCATCCCAGTTATCATTGATTTCATGAGCAATGGTAGCTCTAAAACCTTCATAAGTTACAGGGTTTGCATTGTCTTTTTCAATTGCATTAGCATTAATAAGATTTACGTTACTTAAGTTTGCTCCAGCCTGGAAACCTCCTCTTGAAGGTCCAACTGGTAAACCGTTTTGTCTAACTGTTCCTGCAGGTCTAAATCTAGCAGATTCAGAAGCATTAAGTGTTCCAGCAACTTGATCTATATAGCCACCTCTTTTATCAGAATAGGCTACAAATCTTAGAGCTGAGGATGAACCTAAAGGTACATTTGAAACAAATTCAAATTTTCCTCCATTATCACCACCAGATGTAAATCTTGATTCAAGCTCAAGACTACTTGATTGCTCACCAATTACTGGTTTGTTAGTAATCATTCTAACAACACCTGCTTGTGAACTAGCACCAAATAGTGTTCCTTGTGGTCCAGCAAGCACCTCAATACGTGCTATATCAGCTGCATAAACATCTAAGTTTCTTCCAGGCTGAGCTAGAGGTTGCTCATCAAGATAAAATGAAACATTAGGTGTTAAACCAGCAACACCAGCAGTGGTTAAGTTAGGTGTAGTCGAAGCGAGGCCTCGAATGTAAATAGTACTTTGGCCTGGACCAGATCCACCCGCAGTTACACCAGGTAATTGCAATAGGTAATCTTCAAATACATTTATACCTCTCTCTTCTAAAGTCTCTTCTCTAAGCGCGGAAACAGAAACTGGAACATCTTGAAGACTTTCAGCTTTTTTCCTTGCGGTAACAACAATCTCTTCGACAGTTGCCTGACTTTGACCTGCTACCAAACCACTGAAAGCAGCAGTATTAATAAGAGCAAGCGCAGATAAGGAAGGTAGTAGTTTATTGTGTATCTTTTTTTGATTATTCAACATAATAAATTCCTTTTCAATAGTTATATTAAATTGCTAAATAAACAAAGACGTGCTCCCCTTTAATACCCTAGAGAAGTTTAGCTTTATTTATAGACCAGCAATTTCAGTAAATCGGTCTGATTCAATGATAACAGCTTAAAACAAGTATGCAAATTTTATTATGTATATATTTAGGGTTTAAAAATACATGTATTTATGTTTCACTAAATAATCTTCATAAATAATTTGATCAATATGAATCACCTTAATAAATCAAGATTTTTACTTTCAGTTATTTTTTTATCGACAATAACAGCTGTTGTTTTTAAAAATCTTGAAGCAGCATCGAATTTCTTTAGTGCTACTCAAATAAGTATTTCAGAATATCTCGGTTGGTTTATTATTCTTACAGCAAATGGCTTTTTAATTTTTACTATATACCTTCTTTTTACTAAGTATAAAAATATAAGATTAGGTGGTTCTGAAGCAATTCCTGCATATTCATACTCAAATTGGATAGCAATGCTTTTCAGTGCTGGTTTGGGAATTGGTTTATTATTTTATGGAGTTGCTGAACCCATTGGTAATTTAAACGACTACCCTGAAATGATAGATGGAAACTTATCATATAATGCTGGTAAGGCTCTGAGTTTAACAAATCTTCATTGGGGTCTACACGGATGGGCTGTATATGCTGCATTAGGTCTATGTTTTGCATTTTCTTCATATAATAAAAATAAAGCCTTTAGGGTAAGTTCTTTACTTGGTCAAACTGTAGAAAATAACAAGCCTTTAGCCGCTCTTATAGACATTATAGCAATATTAACGACTGTAATAGGTATTGCTACTTCTTTAGGCCTGGGAGCTTCACAAATAAATAGCGGACTTAATTATGTCTTTAATATAGAAATTAACGAATTCATCATTATTACTGTTATAACAGTTCTTGGGTTAACTAGTGTTTGTCTTGGCTTAGATTCAGGAATTAAAAGATTATCTCAATTAAATATGGTAATAGCTGTTGCATTAGTATTGTCGGTTTTATTTTTAGGTCCAACGGTATTTATTTTAAATGCTATGGTCCAAAATCTTGGAGTTTATTTAAATCAAATAATTCAGCTTAGTACTTGGACTGAAGCTTATAACAATACTGTTTATCAAAATGGTTACACATTATTTTATTTTACATGGTGGTTTGCATGGGCGCCTTTTGTATCATTGTTTATCGCTAGAATCTCATATGGGAGAACAATAAAAGAATTTGTTGTTGGCGTTTTAATTGTTCCATCATTTATTGTATTTTTATGGATGGGTATATTTGGTAATGCTGCTATATATCAGGTCTTAAATAACATTGGCGATATTGCAGGTGCTGTCAGTGCAAATGCTAGCACCGCGTTATTTGTATTATATGATTCTATGTCATTTTCAATATCTCTTTCGATAATATCGTTAATTTTAATAGTGACATTTTTCGTTACATCTTCAGATTCTGGAGCGCTAGTTGCATCAATGCTGTCATCAAAAAAAGGTGCTGAAATTGATGGTGACTCACCAATGCTTTCCAGAATTACTTGGGCAATATTACTTGGTGTTGTAGCTGCAGTATTGTTGAGAGCGGGAGGGCTTGGCGCACTTCAAACTGCAGTTGTTATTTTTGGTGTGCCTTTCTCAATTATAACAATTTTTGCATGTAGAGAGTTATATAGATCTTTAGAGAAAGAAATTAATTAATTTCATCATCTAGCTTATTTAGTTCTTCACTAGACATTTCATCTTCATATATAAGCTGATCATTATCAGAATCTTTTTTTTTGAATCTCTTGCCAATGACTAATGCAAGTGCAACAAGCATAAGAATTAAACCTATTTGATACAACATAAGATATTTTTCCTGTATATAATTAGATAATATCACTAATAACTTTAATTTAAATTAATTGGAAGTGGAAGCCTTAAACAATATATTAAATAGAGTTTCAGCTCGAAATCTTAAAGATCCTCATCCATCAGAAGATGAAATGCAAAGTATTTATAAGGCAGCATTAAGAGCACCTGACCATGCGTGGTTAAGACCGAGCAGTTTTATTGAAGTAAAAGGTACCGGAATTTCTAGATTATCGAAAATATTTGAAGAGTATGCTGATACCGTAGAAGATCTTAAAGAAGAAATAAAAGAAAAATATAAAATGGCTCCATTTAGGGCTCCTATGATAATTATTTTAGTTAATACTTATAAAGAACATCCTAAAGTTCCTGAAATAGAACAAAAGTTATCTACGGCAGCTGCAGCACAAAATATCCTCTTATCTTTAAATGCTATTGGT
>Ga0255765_1001193_pt1 | contig 32870 bp, 32 predicted proteins | sample 041ome_8_FD_179965 | JGI IMG/M metagenome (GOLD analysis project Ga0255765, IMG submission 179965) | Coastal salt marsh microbial communities from the Groves Creek Marsh, Skidaway Island, Georgia - 041407BS metaG (version 2) | ecosystem: Environmental > Aquatic > Marine > Intertidal zone > Salt...
TAACGTTGCACCCATCAAAATGGTAGGGGGAAGCAGACATATACCCGCAAATAAACCTCGTAAAACATAATTCAGGAAACCTTCTGTTGCAGTACCAAAATACAGATTGTTAAGCAAAGGCATGCCATAAAGCAGAGCAATGCCGAACAGGGCAATACCCAATTCAAGCAAGGCATAAACTTTCAGTGGGTGGAAACGGGGTGAAATCCAGCGCGGCAACAATAAACTGCCGATGCACATACCACCCATAAAAACGGCCAGTAAAATACCCAGAGAGATAGAAGAAACCCCAATCACCAGACCTATTAACTGATACCAGACCAGTTCATAGATAAGTGCCGAGGCACCACTACCAACAAATAATAAGACCAGGAAGGGATATTTAGATCTTTCTGGCGCAGTATCAACATTTGCCAAAGTCATTTAAATCCCCATATTTTTATCTTCGCTGTATTCCACGTAATAGAGATGAGGACACTGAGATAATTGAGCCCAGAAATCTGGAAAGCTGAGAAAATACCTGCTCAGACTGGCAAAAGCAACTCAGCATGCTTGTTAGGCAATCCGCAGAACTTTTCCATAATACTTACGCAATCAACCCCTAGACTGATTAACGATTTGCTAAGTTTAGGCGTCTTCGTATAATGCCGAAGCGTTCCAGCTTGATAATTCACACTAAACGACAATAAAACGACATAGGTCATTCATTGCGAATAACTGCCATCACATATCGCACCTTCTGTTTACTTGCCTGTTTGCCTGCATTGTCATTTGGTTTTTCTTCGAATGCGCTGGCCTGGGACTGGAAAGGGTTCTGGGAAAATACAAACCAGCAGGGCAATCATGCCTTCATGCAGGAGGATTACCAAAGTGCCGTAGTGCTGTTTGAAGATATTGCCTGGCGTGCTGCGGCAAATTATCGTCAGGGCAATTATGAAGCCGCTTTAATAGATTTAGCGGAACTTCAAGACATCGAGTCCCTTTACAATCGTGCTAACGCACTCGCCATGCTTTACCGACTTAATGAGGCTATTGATATTTACCGCCGAGTTTTAAATATTGATCCGGCCCATGAAGCAGCGGCCAAAAATCTGGAAATTGTCGCGGCCCTGCAGGCAAGACTGACTGACGACCCCGGTATGGATGTTGAGATGGAACGTGAAGAAGGCGAAGATGCTGACATGCTGGATAAAGATGAAAGCCAGGAGATTACTGGTGCCACCAATGGTCAGGAAAACGAACAAAACCAGACAGACACATCGCAAAGCATTAGCCAGCAAGACAGTCAGGATGCCGACGGTAATAAAGGTAACAGTCAACTTGAAGATCCTGAGTCAGCTGAAGAGCAGGAATTCAGTGCAGCACTGGAGCAGGAACTTTCCCTGCAGCAATGGTTAGGACGCATAAAAGATGAACCCGGAACTCTGTTAAAAAACAAGTTTGCATTGCAGCGTAAAACTGCCAGCCAGCTTGAAATTGACATACTGACGCTCGAACGCAATCAGCAGTTATGGTGAATCAACACACAAATCCTTTTTTCTATCGTGTCTTTCTGCTTTTCCTGATTTTTCTTCCTGGCACCATCCAGGCCCAAGCCGAATCAACAGACATATCTCCTGAGATCAGAAACGCAACAGAAAATAATAAAGTCTTTCTGCAGACCACTATCAGTAAAGATCAGGTTTATGTTCAAGAAGCATTAATCTACAGCATAAAACTTTATTACACCCTGGCATTTGAACGTGGCGCCTCTTTTTCACGACTTGAAATGCCTGAGGCAGCTTTCAATAAACTGGGGGATGACCTTAACTATACTGAAACTGTTGACGGAACGCTTTACACAGTTAATGAAAGCCGCTTTGTGATTTTTCCTCAAACCAGTGGAGAGTTTACAATTGCGCCAGTACGTTTTCGGGCCTTTACACAAACCCGGGCCACCCGTAACAACCCTAACCTGCAAACTACTGAGCGACGACAAACGATAGAGCTATCCTCTCAGGAACATCGGATAAGCGTTTCCCCTGTGCCAGTTAATTACCCAAGTCCAAACTGGATCCCAAGCTCTCAAGTAAGTATCTCTGAAACCTGGAGCCGGTCTTTGCAAGATATGCGAATTGGCGATTCAGTCGTGCGTAGCATTGAACTTAATGCTGAAGATATTTATGCCTCCATGCTTACCAACCTGGATTTCACCAGTGACTCAGCATTACGTTATTACCCGGCAGAGGCTCAGCAGGTCGATATCACTGAAAATAGCGGCGTCCGTTCCATCCATACCCAAAACATCACGCTGGTCGCAACAGAAGCTGGCAGATTTACCTTACCTGCTGTTGAAATTCCATGGTGGAATACTGTGAGTAATCGCCTGGAATATGCCAGCCTGCCTGCACAGGACCTTGACATCCTGACTGTTGATGGACAACAAGTGGAGCCAGTAGCAGAGTCGCCAGGCAGTAATGAGCCAGCAAATTATTTCTGGTTTTCAGTCAACCTGAACCTCCTACTCTTTCTTGGAGCACTTTTATTATTGTCTACCTTATTTTTTGGACCAGCGTTGTTATTGATCTGGGCTAAACTGCAAAACTTTATTAACCGTGTATTGCTTCAAAAAAAGACAAAAGTAGCCGAGCGTATTCAGAAGCTTCCCGACATCAATCATAGTTTTCAAAAGCTTAGCAATGCCTGTGAAGATAAAAATATAAGAGCATGCGCAGAAAGTTTCCTGTTATGGGGGCAGGCATACTTCCAAAATCAAGCTTTATATAATATTGAAAAATTAAACGCAGAATTTAATCACAATGCACTGAAATCTTTACTCCAGGAATTACAGACATGCCTCTACGCTGAAGAGAATACTAAAGATTTTAATTTCGAAAATTTTCTGCAAATAGTGACAGCGCTGCACAAAAACAGAAAATCCAAAATAGGGAAAGTGCTTCCCTATAATTTACCTCCCTTATACAAAAACTAGGCAACAAGCTCCAACTCCGTCAATAAAGCACAATGGTCCGACAAAGGTTGCCAATCAGCACCGACCAGTTTTTTACTCTGCTTAACCTGAAAGCCGCGTTGATAAATCCTGTCCATTTTTAATAAAGGGAGACGCGCAGGATAAGAATACTGGCTCAATCAGTCCGATAGACTGAACTTTTGAATGCGCTTACCTTCGTTGACCTCGGCAGTATAGATATTTCCTGCTGAATCAATGGCCAGATTATGTACCCAGTCAAAGTCTCCGGCATTTCTGCCGCCTCCCCCTATTTCACCAACCAGCTCCATTGATTCACGGTTAACTATCCAGATGCGGTTGTTAGCTCCATCTGCAACGAATAAGAATGGCTGGCCGGGAAAAGGTGAAAGCTCGATATCCCAGACAGAACCATTACTGCGCGTCCAGGGCGCAATAAAATTTTCCTCAAGATAAGTACCGTCTTTCTGGAAAGTCTGGATACGGTCTCCGGTTCTGTCAGCAACATAGACTAATCCATCCTCAGATATACGGACGCTGTGAACCGGCCCCAGAAAACTCTGCGCAGGTGCGGCATCCGGATCATAAGCTGGTAAAGGCTCATCATTCGGCATTCGTCCATAGGCGCCCCAATGCCGCTTGTATTCACCTGTATCCATGTCGAAGACGATGACCCGGCGATTGCCATAACCATCTGCGATATAAACCTCACGGGCTTCATCATCCACATCTATTTCAGCCGGACGCCCCAGACGACCTGTATCATTACTACCACCTGTTATGATGACTTCATCGAAGTCCTCAGCATTCATCTCGGCAGCATCGCCCGATTCATCCTTGCCAATGACCAGTAATAATTCTGAACCATCATTGTTATACTTGAGAACCATATCTCCATCAGCATTACCCGCGAGCCAGACATTTCCTTCCAGATCAACATCAATACCATGTTCATTACTTGGCCACACACCTTCCGGAGAATCATCTACCCATACCGAGCGTTGCCGATCCCAGTAAGGGCCACCCCAGGCTTGTAGCAGATTACCGGCCTGGTCAAACTGCAATACTGATGGAGCTGGCACACAGCACAATGAAAACGGTGGATTCTGAATGGCACCGGCTTCCTGGGGAGTAAGAGACTGGGGCCGGTGTACAACCCAGATCGTATCGTTATGATCAACAGCAATGCCTGCTACCTGACCGATAATCCAGTTATTCGGTAAACGCTTCGGCCATGCGGCATCGACTTCATATTCAGGTACCGGTTGTGCCTGAACCTGAACAGCCAAACTGCTTAAAAATAAAATAAATAGCTGGCAATATTTCTTTCTGACTCTGTTCAACATGGCTGCACCTTTTTTATTGTTGTTCATTAATGCGTACTTTATTTGATAAATATACATAAAAAAACCGGTGCTGACTTATAAAACAGCACCGGTTTTTTTAAATAACACCTTTAGATTCAGGCGGCTGAAGATTCCTTTTTAGGGGACAGCTGTGCCAGCATGGCCTGACGCTGGTTTTCCATTTCCTCAGGCAGACTATCACCAATCTCGTTAAAGAGATTAAGCTGATCTTCAAATTCCCGGATACTGTTCTCAGTATCGATTGCCATCAGGTCTTTGAAGGTATCTTCATCATAAACCAGACCATTCCAGTTAATATCTTCATACTTGGGCACCATACCAAAAGGCGACTCATCACCCGACACACGCCCTTTAATACGGTTAACAACCCATTGCAGGACACGCATGTTCTGGCCAAAACCAGGCCATAGCCACTTACCGTCAGCTGATTTACGGAACCAGTTGACCCGGAAAATCTGTGGCAAATGTTCTACCTTATTTTCCATACTCAGCCAGTGAGCCCAGTAATCTCCCATGTTATAGCCACAGAAAGGCAACATGGCCATTGGATCACGGCGTATTGCTGCCTGATTATCTGCCGCTGCGGTTGCTTCCGAGCCCAGAGTTGCCGCCATATAGACACCATGTGCCCAGTTACGGCTTTGGTAAACCAGTGGGAAAGTGGTACTCAGACGACCACCGAAGATGAAGGCTTCAATAGGCACACCTTTAGGGTTTTCCCAATCAGGGTCAACGCTTGGGCATTGTGATGCAGGCGCTGTAAAACGGGCATTTGGATGTGCCGCCGGTTCATCACTGTCCGGAGTCCAGTCATTACCTTTCCAGTCAATCAGGTGCGCCGGTGCTTCATTGCTCATCCCTTCCCACCAGACATCACCGTCATCGGTTAAGGCAACATTGGTAAAGATCGTATTGCTGGCAATAGTATCCATGGCTGAAGGATTGGAGTCATAAGAGGTACCAGGTGCCACACCAAAATAACCGGCTTCCGGATTGATGGCATACATCCGGCCATCAGCTCCCGGTTTGATCCAGGCAATATCATCACCGACTGTCCAGACTTTCCAACCTTCATAACCCTCGGGAGGAATAACCATGGCCAGATTGGTCTTGCCACAGGCACTCGGGAAGGCCCCAGCTACATAAGTTTTCTCACCTTCCGGAGATTCAACACCGACAATCAGCATATGTTCGGCCAGCCAGCCTTCATCTCGCGCCATAACAGAGGCAATACGCAGGGCGACACATTTTTTACCAAGTAAGGCATTACCACCATAACCGGAACCAAAAGAAGCAACTTCACGGCTTTCCGGATAATGCACAATGTAACGGTTCTCAACATTACATGGCCAGGCGACATCTTCCTGGCCTTCTGCCAGCGGCGAGCCAACAGAATGCAGACATTTGATAAATGGTTTATCGCCCAGAATATCCAGCACTTTCTGACCGATTCGCGCCATGATGCGCATATTGACAACGACATAAGGGCTATCAGAAATCTGCACGCCTATTTGCGCAATATCTGAACCCAGTGGTCCCATGCTGAACGGAATCACATACATTGTTCTACCCTTCATACAGCCTTTGAACAGCTCCTTGAGGGTGTTACGCATGACGGATGGTTCAACCCAGTTATTGGTCACACCGGCATCTTCTTCTTTCTCGGAGCAAATAAAGGTGCGATCCTCTACTCGAGCAACATCCCGGGGATCTGAACGGCAAAGAAAGGAACCAGGACGCAGCTCTTCATTCAATTTGATAAAGGTTCCCTGATCAACCAGCTCCTGACAGAAGCGGTCATATTCCTCCTGTGAACCATCACACAGATAGACCTGGTCAGGCTGGCATAATTCTTCAATTTCCTTTATCCAATCAATGAGTTGCGTGTTTTTCGTATGCTCCTGGTAAGAGGTCATAGCTTGCTCCAAAGTTAAGGTAGTTTTCTTACAAAAATAGCCAGAATTTGGTAAATGCCGACTAACTGATTAATTATGTAATTTTATAATTTCCTGACTGATATGAGTACCAAAGAAAACTTGAAATCAGTCCTTTTTTTGAAGAAAAAGTTAAGAATTTTTAAAAAAACCTGCAATTAATTGGAAATAAAATATGAAAAGAAAAGTTTTTACCAAAAATTTCCAATTTACTCGATTTTGTTGAAATGCTAAATTAGCCGCCCTTTGTAGTTTTACTACTCCAATTTAAAAATCATAATCTAGAACAAGGAAAACATGAGCTCTTATAAGATAGCCCTCCTCGATGGTGATGGTATCGGTCCTGAAATAATGACTGAGGCTGTTAAAATTCTGAATCTGGTCGCAACACGCAATGATGTTAATTTTGAACTGACACATGCTCCCTTTGGGGCCAGTGCCTATTTTGAGACCGGTCATCCATTTCCTGATTCAACCAAAACCATTTGTGACGAAGCAGATGCCATATTAAAAGGGCCAATTGGTCTGAGTCATGAAGAATCACAAAAAATACCCGTCGATATGCAACCAGAACGTGGAGCATTACTGCCCTTGCGCCGACGCTACAATACTTATGCTAATTTCCGTCCTGTCTACCTACCGAAAGGCTTGGCTCATTTTTCGCCCTTAAAACCGGAAATCATCGGTGAAGGCATTGATATCATGATCATCCGTGAACTGGTCGGTGGATTATATTTTGGCAACAAGGAAACCGGCATTAATGAAGATGGCCGCCGCTATGTCAGTGAAACGCTGGAGTACACCGAAGACCAGATCAAACGTATTATGCAGGTCGCATTCAAAACAGCTCAAAAACGTAAAAAAGTGCTGCACAATATCCACAAAAGTAATGTGCTGAAATCCTCTGTACTCTGGAATGAAGTCTGTGTTGAAGTTGCTAAGGATTACCCTGAGGTTGAAGTGGTCAATATTCTGGTTGATGCGGCAGCCACTTATCTTTGTCTGAACCCCGGCATGTTTGATGTCATGGTGATGGAAAATATGTTTGGCGATATTCTGTCTGATCAGGGTGGCGGCATTCTGGGCTCGCTGGGTCTGATGCCATCTGCCTGCATAGGCCCGGATAAGGCCTATTACGAACCTTCACACGGTTCAGCGCCTGACATTGCTGGTAAAAACATTGCCAACCCCTATTCCATGATTGGTTCGGTTGCCATGATGCTGGAAATGAGTTTTAACATGGATGCTGAAGCCAAAAATCTATGGCAGGCCATGCAGAGTGTTTTTGCCAAGGGTTTTTCCACGCCGGATTTATCCAAACCCGGCTCCGGTGTTAATTTAATCAGCACCAGTGATTTCGGTGATATGGTTGCTGAAGAACTGGCAAGTCTGCCGACAGTTTAACTAAGCACTTAATTAGTATTATTGCAGTGAAAAAAAGGGCTTCCTAGGAAGCCCTTTTTTTTGCAACAGTTTACTGCAGAAGTTTAATCCTCAGGTATGATTTCTCCAGCATCCAAAGCAGCCTGCTTGGACAGATAGCCTTTTGGATACCAGTCACGCCAGGCGTCGAAATTAGGACCACATCCGCCATCATTCGGGGTATACCAGATATCATCTTTAATGATGATCCCAATTGCACCGCCATTACGACCATCACGTAAAGGACACACTACCATTTCAACCTGATCACCTGGCTGAAAAGTAAAACCGGTCATTGGCGGATCATCAGTAACCAGGCCAGGAGGCGCACCACCTTCAAAAGCCCAGACTTCTCCGTCTGCATCATTCCTAATATAAATCGCCACATGTGGACTGTTAAATGCCCATCTCACCACTTCGCCTGTTTTCACTACTTCGGTATCCCGATCAAACATGGCAAAACTGTGGTGTGCCAATGCCGCACCTGCAAAGCCAAGACCTGATAACAGAAGCACAGGCATAAAAATTTTATTCAATAGATCTTTCATACTATCCCCTAAATAACCTGCTTTATTTTTTAATTATTAAACTTATTTACAGCCTTCTCGCATAACCCGGCTATAACCTTACAAGTCTGGGGGTCAAATTTACTACATTTGCATGGATATAACAGCTTTATATGCCAATGGTTTTAAATCTTTTTTTAGTTTTATTGTTTCATGACAAAATCCAAAGTCAGCTCATAGTCATTCAGCAAGCTCAGGCGTACAATCCGCCCTTTTCCAATCAAGATACCTCTTGCAAAGATGAACCTGAAAGACTGGCAATACAATCCCAAGACTCTGTCAGTTCTGCTCAGAATGTCTGGCCCTATGGTGATATCACAAGGGGCATTTGCAGTCATGATCTTTACTGATCGTTACTTCCTGGCACAGCTCGGCCCTATACATATGGCGGCGGCTCTAGGTGCCGGCGTTGCCTGGTATTTTTCCATTTCACTCTTGAATGGCATCCTTGCCTATGCAACGGCTTTAGTGGCGCAATATTTGGGGGCCGATGAACACCATAAATGCTCACGTGTCATTACACAGGGCATTATCATGGCCTTAGCCAGTACCCCTCTGTTAATCCTGCTCGGTTTTTCCATGCGAGGTATCTTCGTTGCAATGGGGCATGCGCCAGACCAGGCCGAACTGGAAAAAACCTATTACAGCATCATGATGTTTTGCAGTGTGACCTTGTTAATCAAGGTTTGTCTCTCAACCTTTTTTTCCGGAATAGGTAAAACCAAAATTGTGATGATTTCAGATGTTCTGGGTATAGCCTTTAATATCCCACTGACCTGGTGTCTGGTATTCGGCAAGGCGGGATTCCCGGCACTGGGCATTGCCGGGGCAGCCTATGGCACAGTAATCAGTACCCTTTTTACGATTGGTGTTTACCTGCTGTTTTACCTCACGAAAGAAAATCGCCAACGCTTCAGCATTGCCTCATCACTGGTATTTGATCGGGGAATCACCGGCAGATACCTGCGCCTTGGTTTCCCTTCCGGGCTGGAAATGTTTCTCAATGTTGCTGCTTTTAACCTCTTCCTGTTGATGTTCCAATCCTATGGCATTGCTGAAGCCGCCTCGGCAACCATTGTCTTTAACTGGGACATTCTCTCCTTTGTTCCTTTATTAGGTCTGAATATCGCTGTCATGAGCATGATCGGACGTTTCGTCGGTGCCAGAGATATGCGCAAAACCAATGAGGTCACCACTGCCGGCTATATATTGGGTATCGGTTATTCCCTGTTTCTTGCTTTGTGCTTTCTTGTATTCCGCGACCTGCTGGTGGAAGTGTTTATTTTTTATGAAGAAGGAGCAAACGAGATTCGAAATCTGGCCAGTTTCATGATGGTCGGCCTGAGCTGCTATGTATTATGTGAAGGCATGTTGCAGGTGGCAGCCGGAGTACTCAGGGGAGCTGGTGATACCCGTTGGGTGATGTGGGCCTCAACTTCACTACACTGGGCCATGCTGGCCATTCAATTTTTTATCATTAAAGTGCTTGCTTTTGGTCCACGCGCTTCATGGGTCGGTTTTGTCATTATGATTCTGGGTATTGCCAGTATCTTTATCTATCGGTTGGCGAGTAACCGTTGGCGCGACCCTGATCGGCTAAAAGCCATCATGGCAGAATAGTTATTTTTTGCTTTCCAGTATTTGTTCTGAAAGGCATTGAATGCTTAAATTGGTCGCAGGCAAAATAAAAAACACTCGCGGGGAAACACCATGAAAGCACTGTTCATTACACTCATTTCAACACTCAGCATCTTGGCGAACTTCAGCTTTGCGCTTGAAGATGTTGATCCGGCACTGGATGAAATCACCAACTTTCGTCAGTACAGCAGCAGTTTTGCAAGCTCCGGCCAGCCCACTCGCGAACAGTTCCAGACTATTGCTGATAATGGTTTCGAACGCGTTGTCTATATTGCATTTACCAATAACCAGAATGCTCTGTCTGATGCCGATCAGTTAATCAAAAGTCTGGGCATGGAATATATGCATGTCCCTGTCGATTTTAACAATCCCTTGCCCGATGATTTTTATGCCTTTGCTGATTCCATGCAACGCAATACCGGCAAGAAAACCTTACTGCACTGCCAGGTTAATGCACGCGCCACGGCCTTCAGTTTTTTATACCGGGTAATTTACGAGGATGTGCCTGTCGCAGAAGCCAAAGCCGATATGAATACCGTATGGCAACCCAACGCTGTGTGGCGGGATTTTATTTTTGAAGTACTGGCGCAAAATGGCAAGTCACCTGATTGCGAAGGCTGTGACTGGACACCGCCACCGCCCAGAGAATAGTAAACTTTATTCGGCTTAAGAGTAAGTCAAAAATTTACGCTGGCACCTTCAAAAAATGTATAAATTTACTTTAGCCATTCTGATATTTTTCCTGACATTTCCGCTCAGCCTTGTTGCTCAGATCAATGTCCTGATGTCGACATCCGAAGGTGATATTACACTCGAACTTTATACCGACACTGCGCCTATCACTGCAGGAAATTTTCTGAATCATGCAGACAACGGTGATTTCGATGGTGCAAGTTTTTATCGGGTCGTAACTTATGAAAACGACAAAGGATCCCCGCTGATTGAAGTGATTCAGGGCGGCCTCGGAGACAGGGCTGATGAATTCATACCCATTCCTCATGAAACAACAGAGCAAAGCGGCATATTGCATACTGATGGCGTGATATCCATGGCCAGAGGGGCTGTTGGTACGGCCAGTACTGAATTTTTTATCATCCTTGGCAATCAACCCAGTCTCGATTACAAGGGTGAACGTAATGCTGACATGCAGGGTTTTGCTGCCTTTGGCAAAGTCGTCGACGGCATGGATGTCGTCAGAAAAATTCATCAACTGCCCTCCGACGGGCTGAGTGATTCAGATTATACGATTGGGCAAATTCTGACTGAAGCCGTCAGCATACAGTCAATTCGACGTATTGAATAATACTGTGTGAATGCTACTTGCCTGTGAATTCAGGTTTGCGTTTTTCGATAAAGGCATTGATGCCTTCTGTTTTGTCTTCAGTAGAAAAAGCTTTAGCAAAAAGCTCAGCTTCAAGCTGCAAACCTTCAGCCTGACTTAATTCCTTACCTTCTGTGATTGCCTGCTTTGCCAGGCTCACAGCTAGAGGGCTGCGTTGAATAATTTTACGGGCTATTTCCATGCAGCTTTCCAGCAAATTTTCCGCCTCCACCACCTCTGCAACCAGCCCCCATTCCCTGGCTTTTTGTGCAGAAAACATATCACCGCTTAAAGCGATCATGCGCGCTTTAGCTGTCCCGATATAACGGGATAAACGCTGTGTGCCACCGTAACAGGGAATGATGCCCAGACTCACTTCGGGCAAAGCAAATTTTGCCTGCTCGCTGCTAATAATAAAGTCGCAGGCCAATGCAAGTTCCAAGCCTCCACCCAGGGCATAGCCATTGACTGCAGCAATGACCGGAAGCGGACAATCCTGAATGAGTTGGAAGATAGCCTGACCGGCCCTGGCAAACTCAGCACCATTATGTCTATCAACAGCCTGCATCTCTTTAATGTCGGCGCCAGCAACAAAAGCCTTGTCTCCACTGCCCGTAATAATCAGACAGCGAATATTAATTGACTGTACTCCGGCAAAAAACTGCCCCAACTCAGTGAACACTTGCTGATTAAGAGCATTCAGTGCCTTTGGCCGGTTTATAGTCAGCACGCCAATCTGGCCTTCTTGCTCAAATGTCAGGGTTTCAAAATTCATGGCATGACTCAGGCTTTATAAAATTCCTTGATTGCTGCAATTGTGGTCAGCACATCATCCCGACTGATATCCAGATGACAGACAAGTCTGGCTGTGTATCTGGCGTCAATCAGGATACCCCTTTCTGCCAGAAAATCTGACAGAGCAATGAAGTCGCCTTCTGTTGTCTGTAAAAAAACCATATTGGTATGCAGATATTCAAGATCAACTGTCAGTTGAGTAATTTTCGCGAGCTCTTCACCTAATAGGGCAGCATTGGCATGATCTTCTGCCAGTCGTTGTATATTATTCTCCAGCACATAAATACCAGCTGCTGCCACAATACCGGCCTGACGCATGCCGCCACCCAGCATTTTGCGCCAGCGTCGTGCTTCATCTATTAATTCCTGACTCCCACATAAAACCGAACCAATTGGTGCACCCAGGCCTTTGGATAAACAGATAGATACGGAATCAAAATAGCTGGCGATTTCCTTTACCTCAATGCCGGATTTAACGGCAGCATTAAAAACCCTGGCGCCATCAAGATGATTTTTTAAACCATGTTCATGTGCCAGCTTAGTTGCTGCTTCAATGTAGTCCAGCGGCAATATTTTTCCTGCGATAGTATTTTCGAGGCACAGTAAACGGGATTTCGCAAAGTGAATATCATCCGGCTTGATTGCTGCCAATATATTGTCCAGCGCAATCGTACCATCCGCTTCATTGGTAATTGGTTGTGGCTGAATGCTGCCCAGCACCGCTGCCCCACCACCTTCATATTTATAGGTATGTGCATTCTGCCCGACCAGATATTCGTCACCACGCTGACAGTGCGCCATCAAAGCCAGCAGATTGGATTGGGTTCCGCTCGTTGCATAAATGGCAGCTTGCGTACCCAGCATGTCCGCAGCCAGCTCTTCCAGTTTATTGACAGTCGGATCATCTCCCCAGACATCATCACCCACTGGTGCTGCTGCCATCACTTCACGCATCTCGGCATTGGGCCGGGTTACGGTATCACTTCTCAAATCAATCATTGCTAAAGACTCTATAGAATTCCTGCCAGATCAGCTACTGTAATAATACTTTCTTAACCCTTAAACTCTTATCATTTTTCCTAGAAAACATTTTCTAGTGATTAAGTATTATGGAGTTGAGAATTTACCATTCTTAATGTTGCTAGCACTGCTGCATATACCTGATTAGCATGCACCCCACGCGTTCTCAGTTTGCGTCCGCGTGCTCCTTCCACATCCCAGGTGATTGTACATTCAGTCAAGGCGCCAACTTTACCCCCTTTGGGAATACGGATGGCGTAATCCAATAATTCCGGTAAAGCAAAATCAATACCGTCCAGAATCTTTTTCAGCGCATCCATAAAGGCTGAAAAGCCACCGTTACCATGGCCGGTTTCGGCATATTCAGTGCCGTTTATATTAAGCGCCAGCTTAACTTCCGATTCTTCACCAAAGGCGCTGCTGATCTGGCAATTTTCCAGACGGATATGATGGTAGTCGCTGCTTTCCAGAACATCCGCAATAATAAATGGCAGATCATCAACCGTGATGACCTGTTTGGAATCACCCAGCTTGACCACTCTGTCCAAAACTTTTTTCAGGTTTTCCGGCGATAATGAAATACCCAGCTCTTCAATATTTTTCAACACCGAGGCTTTGCCACTGAGCTTACCTAATGCATAAGTCCGTTTACGATCAAAGCGTTCCGGGCTGAGCTGAGTTTCATAGAGTCCACCTTTGACATCACCATCAGCGTGAATACCTGCTGTCTGGGTAAACACATCCTCACCCACAATGGGCATATTAGCCGACAGCCATTTACCGGAGAATCGTTCCACCATTTTACTGACATCAGCCAGATGGGTTTCATCGATGGCTGTTTTTATGCCCATCTTGTCTTTTAATACAACGGCCAGTTCTGCGAGGGATACATTACCAGCACGTTCACCCAGGCAATTCACTGTGCAGTGTAAATTTTTGATCCCTGTTTCAACAGCTGCCATGCAATTCGCGACAGCCAGGCCATAATCATTGTGTGGATGAAAATCAAAATTCTGTTCCGGGAAACGGATCTGCATATCTTCTAATGCAGTTCTGACTTCCGCAGGACTCATCACACCCAGTGTGTCTGGCAGCATGAAATGTTCAATGCCGCTGTCCTTGATCAATTCCATCAGACCAAAAACATAAGCCTTGTTATCTTTATAGCCATTCGACCAGTCTTCCAGATAGGCATTTACCTTTACGCCTTTTTCTCTCGCATAAGCCACTGTCCTTTTAATATCGGCTGCATGTTCTTCCAGTGTTTTACCTAGCTGGTTATGACAATGATTTTCACTGCCCTTGGTCAGTAAATTTATCACCTTGCCACCGCAATCCAGTATCCAGTCAACACTAAGGTTCACATCGACAAAGCCCAGTACTTCCACCTGATCCAGATAGCCATGTTCAGCTGCCCATTTATTGATACTGCGCACGGCTTCCTGTTCACCTTCGGAAACTCGAGCCGATGCAACTTCAATACGGTCAACTTTCAGGGCTTCGAGTAAAGCCTGGGCGATATTGAGTTTCTCCCCGGAAGAAAAGGACACGCCCTGCGTCTGTTCGCCATCGCGCAAGGTGGTATCCATTAAGGCTACGTATTCAGGTAAGGCTTTCATATTCCATATCCTAAAATGCAAAAACCCGCCTTAAGGCGGGTTTTAATAAAAATTTTGCAAATGCAGAACTTCAACCCACCTGGTGGCGTTGAATAATAATGCTTTTGCTGGTCAATGTTGTTCTCATGGGTGGCGATAATCGTGAATATAGCAGGAAAAGTCAAGTCTGCTTGCGCAGATATCTGCGCTGGTGATAAATAATACTGATCGTTATTGCAAGCGCGAATGGCACAGAAATCATAAACGAATAAGCAATCAACTGCGCTTTAGCCAGGCCAGAGTCAATCGCGATTTCCCGCACAAAATATTCTGTCGCACCCGCTGCCCACAAGCCATAAACCGCAGCGTTCATTCCAATAAGATGTCGGTTAAGCCCACCTGGTTTACGTTTACCCAGCATTGGCAGGATCCCAAAGCCGAGAAAAAATAATGAAACGGGGATAAGCAAATGAAAGACGCTAATACCACCTTCGTTAAAATCATAAATACAAAAGATGAAGTCAAGCTTTTATTCAGAAACATTTCGTTAGGCGACGAGGCGTCAGGACAAAAATTTAAGGTTGGCTCAGGGCTTGCTCTGCTGCTCCCCCTGTGAAAATGCAGTACAATGCCGCTCCCATGACAAATGCCCCAATAACAGATAATGCCAGCGCAGCCTTGTGGCGTCGTTTAGCCGCGATGGTCTATGACAGCATAGTCATCCTGGCTATCTGGATTATTGTCGGTTTTTTGGTGCTTTCCGCATTTGGCATTGATCAGGCCCAGGTAGTGGAAAATGACCAGGTTGTGATGGATCCTTACTACCGCATCACTCTCTTCTCTTCAATGCTGTTAAGTGCCTATCTGTTTTTTGCCTGGTTCTGGACACACAGTGGTCAGACCCTTGGTATGCAGGCCTGGAAATTACGTGTACAGAATGCGGATGGCTCAGCTATTTCATACAAGCAAAGCCTGATTCGTTTTGTTACTGCGCCCTTTTCACTGCTCTTAATCGGCGCCGGCTATTTTTATATGTTTTTTAACCCGGCAAAACTGACCTTGCCTGACCTTTTGTCACACTCAGTTGTGGTGAAAATGTCATGGGATAAACCGGCTGATTAAAGCTAACTGGCCTTCCTAAGCAGGTAAGCCCCGAGGCAACCGGTGAGTAAAATGGGTGTCAGCACAGCCAAAAAGGGATTCAGCTGATAAACCAGGCCCAGGGTGGAAAAAAGCTGCTGCAGAATAATAAACAAAAGCCCGAAGCTGACGCCTGAGAAAACCCTTGAGCCCATTGTCGCTTCCCGCAGAGGTCCAAAAATAAAAGATATTGCCACCAGCACCAGCACGGCTGTCGCCAGCGGTTGCGTTATCTTTTCCCAAAAATCCATCAGATAGGCACTGGCATCCTGGCCCTGGCTAATAAAGCGCCGGGCATAACGATATAAATCTGAAATAGCGAGCGAATCTGAATCCACTATCATCAGTTGCAAAAGCTCAGGGGGCAGATCCACATCCCAGTTTAAGTTTTCCAGAATCTGCAATTCGCTTTGCACGCCTGTTTCTGTTTTTGTAAAAAGTGTTCTGCGTACATTTTCCAATACCCAGGAACCATCCTGATAACGTGCGCTTTGCGCAATAATATTCGCATTTAATTCCTGATCTTCGTTAAAACCGTAAATACTGACACCGTATAAAACACCTTCCGGTTCTATCGCATTAAAATGTAAGAAATCATTACCATCACGTTGCCAGTTACCAAAATCAGATAGCACCACTTCATCACTGTTAGCGACTGTCTTGTTGACTTCAGCCCGCAAATCCAAAGCCGGTGTGACAAATTCCCCCAGAATCAGTCCGATTACCATGACCAGTATGGCTGGCCTCATCACAGCCCAGACAATACGCCCGGTTTTAACACCAGCTGCCTGCATGATCACCAGTTCATTACTGGAGGCCAGCACACTTAAACCAATCAGAGAACCCATCAAAGCCGTCATGGGTAATAGATCGTAGATATGTCGGGGAAAGGTCAGCAAAACATACTGCACGGCATCAACAGTTTGATAACGCTCATTGGTGCCACCTAACTCATCAAACATCGTAAACAGAAAATCCAGTCCGGCCAGCACCAGTAACACCAGCAACATAGCCATGAACACAGTACTGCGAATATAGGCGTCAAACTTAGGCATGCGATTTTGACAATCTGAAATCTAAAGACTCAGGCAGTTTTTCCTGAAACATCAATATACCCAGGCCCAGAAACAAAATATGTACCCACCATAAACCAACCACCGCTGGTAGGACACCATCTGCCAACCAGTCTCTGCTCGCCAGTAACAAAGCAAAATAAATAATGTAAAGCAGAACCGCCGGCGCCAGTTTGGCAAAACGACCCTGACGCGGATTGACCTTACTTAGCGGCACAGCAAGCAAACATAACACCGGAACAATCAGAATAAGCGATAAACGCCACTGCAATTCGGCGATACCTGAATTAGTCGCGCTAGACCACAGTTCAGTGGTATTCATTGTCTGTTCTACCTGACTTAAATCAATATTAATTTCTCTCTGCGGGATGCGCACAGCAAGTTCGCCGAAGCTGGTCACCGAATAAAAACTTTCTGTCGCCATACCTTCAGTTAATGATCCCTCAGCAAAAACCACCAGACGATCCGAGTCACCGCTTTCTACATTTTGTGAAAGACTGGCCGAACTGGCGACGATTAACCGATCTGATTCGGTTTCATGCATAAAAACATTTTCTATCACATTATCTTCAATATTTTCGGCGTAGGTTGTACGTGCACCGCTCGAAATATCCTGAAATATCCCCGGCACCATTACGTCAAATTCATTAAGATCTTTTTGTTGTTCCAGCAGGGTTTCACTATTCATTAAGCCCCAGGGGGTCAGGGAAAGACTCAGGTAAGAAATCAGCACAATGATTGCTGAAGAGCTCAACAGGGTATAAGCCAATAAGCGTCGCTTGCTCAGGCCCGAGGCTATCAGCACCGTCATTTCATTGTCGGCATACATACGGCCATAAGCTAAAAGGATGCTTAACAGCAAAGCCAGCGGCAGAATCAACTGCACAAATTCCGGCAAACGGTATGACATCAGCAACAACAAAACGGAAGGATCAATATTCCCCTCTGTCGCATCACCCAGATAATTCAGCAGGCGAATCAATACAGCAACGGCTAACAGAACAAGGGTTAAAGCAGCTGTCAGTTGGAGTATTTGTTTTGCCAGATAGCGAGCAATAATCATGTTGGGATTCTATTGTATACCTTGTCTGACAGCTACTTTTCTCTTTTTCACCAATACGAGTAGATTTTTTTTTAACAAATCTCTACATTAATTACTGATTCGTATTGATTCTTCGTCATAAAGCAAAAGGAATAACATGCAATTTTCAACGAAAACCACCGCTCTCAGTAACATACCAACCTCCTGTCTGATTCTTGGTGTTTATCTTAACGGCAAATTACCGGAAGCAACGGCTGCTATCGATAAAGCATCTGGCAAGGCTATTTCCAGATTGATCAAAGCCGGAGACATCAGCGGCAAAACCATGGAAGCTGTGGTCCTGCACAACGTTGAAGGCATTAAAGCTAAACGCCTGCTTATTCTTGGTTGCGGCAAGCAAAGCGATTTCACCTTGAAAAAGTTTACTGAGATCTTGCGTCATGCAGTTCCACAGTTAAACCGACATTCAATTGAAGATGCGGTGCTGAGCCTGACCAGCCTGCCAGTTGAAAAAGCCAGTATCGAACGCAAGGCCATTCAGGTGGCCAAAACCTTTACCTATACCGAGTATCGTTACAAGGAAACAATCTCAAAAGCCAAAGCGGCACAAAAGATAAAACGGCTTGCTATTACCTGCACCACCAGCGAACGGACCTTGGCCAAAAAAGGCCTGGATATCGGCGCAGCTATAGGCACCGGCATGAATACCGCCCGTAATCTGGGTAACTTGCCAGGCAATATCTGTACGCCAACTTATCTGGGAGAACAGGCGCAGTCCCTGGCCAAGAAAAATAAATTACTAAAAACCAAAGTGCTCTCAGAAGCGCAGATGAAGCGTCTGGGAATGCATTCACTGTTATCAGTGGGTAATGGCAGTGATCAGCCCTCGGTGCTGATCGTCATGGAGTATCAGGGAACAACTGCCAATACCAAACCTAACGTACTGGTTGGTAAAGGCATTACTTTTGATACCGGCGGTATCAGTCTTAAACCCGGTGCTGCTATGGATGAAATGAAATTTGATATGTGCGGCGCCGCCAGTGTACTAGGCACTATGCATGCCCTGTGCGAATTGAAGCCGAAAATTAATGTTGTTGCTATTATTGCCAGCGCCGAAAATATGCCCAGTGGCAGAGCCACCAAGCCGGGTGATGTTGTTACCAGCATGTCCGGCCAAACCATCGAAATACTGAATACGGATGCTGAAGGTCGTCTGGTTCTATGTGACGCTCTGACTTATGCCAAACGTTTCAAACCCAAAACAGTTGTCGACATAGCAACCTTGACCGGCGCCTGTGTTGCCACATTTGGCAATGTCGTCAGCGGCCTGTTAAGTAACGATGATGAACTGGCCGATAAGCTTTACCAATGTGGACTGGACTCACTTGATCCTGCCTGGCGCCTGCCACTGTGGGATGAGTATCAGAAATTAATCAACAGTAATTTTGCCGATATAGCCAATATTGGCGGACCCAGAGCAGGCACCATAACTGCAGGCTGCTTCCTGGCGCGTTTTACCAAAGAATACAAATGGGCGCACCTGGATATCGCCGGAACTGCCTGGGATCAAGGCCAGCAAAAAGGCGCTACTGGCCGACCGGTACCCCTGCTCATGGAATATCTGCTGAACAACTGATGACAACAGCAGCCAAGGTCAATTTCTATTTGCTGAAGAAAGGGCAAAGCAGCGAGCAATATCTTTTTGCTTGCCGTCTTTGCGAGAAAATTCTTACACAAAAGCTGAAAACCTACATTCATACGGACACGCAGGAACAGGCGCAATATCTTGATGATTTACTCTGGAGCTATCGTCCGGAAAGTTTTTTACCTCATAGCATGATCACCACCGAGCTGGACGAGGATGTCAACATCATCATCGGCTACGCAGATAACTACCAGCAGGAATCCGATGTCTTAATCAATTTAAGCCAGGAAATACCCGCCTTTCATGCAAATTTTTCCCGTATTGTAGAAATCATTCCTGCCGATGAAGATGCCAAAGCGCTGGGCCGCATGCGTTGGAAGCACTATAAAGATGCCGCCTATGAGCTGGAAACACATGATGTCTGATGCTTGATGACTGCTAGTAAGTCTTAATTTGCGCTGGCCATACATTCACAAATCAACTCGCCGACTTTGGTAAATTCCACATGGCGCGGTGAACGGTTTCGCCACATCAAACCAATCGAACGCTGCACTTTCTTGTCGGTGAAGGCATGCGCCTCAATGGATGTGCCACGCAATAACCCGGCTTCAACTGCCATTTTAGGCAGAATAGTGACACCGATATCATTTGCCACCATTTGAATAACCGTATTCAGACTGGTCGCATAATAGGGAACTTTAATATCACTGTTTTTCAACTGGCAGGCTTCCAGCACATGATCACGCAGGCAATGCCCTTCTTCCAGCAACAACAACTCCTTGTTTTTCAAGGCCTTGATAGATAATTTTTTATTGCTGGAAAAATCACAGCTCTTGTTACAGGCCAGTAATAGCTCATCATAAAACAGATGCTGACTTGCCACGCCTTCCGCCGGATAGGGTAATGCCAGCAGTAAAAGATCCAGTTCTCCGGCATTTAAATCGTTGAGCAAATTACCGCTCTGATCTTCACGAATATAAATTTTGAATTTAGGATAGCGTCTCCGCAAAGCTTTTAAAATCTTTGGCAACAGAAAGGGAGCTATCGTAGGTATAACGCCAAGGCGCATTTCCGTTGAAAAAGGTTCATGTGCTGATTCAGCAACCGCCATCAGGTCTTCAGTCTCTGTGAGGATTGCTACCGCCCTTTCCCTTATTTCCCGACCAATAGCTGTCAGATTAACCTGCTTCTTACTACGATCTATCAGAGTGACACCCAGGCTTTGTTCCAGCTCACTGATGCCGGCGCTGAGTGTCGATTGCGAGACAAAGCAGGCCTCTGCCGCCTGGCTGAAATGCTTAAGATCAGCGACTGCACACAGGTACTTCAACTGCTTTAAAGTCGGAGGATTTGCCATCGTTAAAATCGATTATAAAGAGTAATTTTATCTATTGGACAGATGATAAACTCATCATGCATAATCAATCAAGTTGTGGAATTAACCATTAACTGCTTGGAGCATATAGCTCTTGTATATCTCCATTGTCATAAACCACTGTAACTAAATGATTACTAAAAAACAGAGGGTAACACTATGTCACTTAAAGGAAGTAAAACTGAGCAAAACCTGAAAGACGCATTTGCAGGGGAATCACAAGCGAACCGTCGTTATCTCTATTTCGCCTCTAAAGCTGATGTTGAAGGCTACAACGATGTTGCGACAGTATTCCGTTCAACGGCTGAAGGGGAAACCGGTCATGCTCATGGTCATTTGGAATATCTTGAAGAAGTCGGTGATCCGGCTACCGGTCTGCCAATTGGCGGCACTTCAGATAACCTGAAAGCGGCTATTGCCGGTGAAACTCACGAATATACTGATATGTATCCGGGCATGGCGAAATCAGCCCGCGATGAAGGACATGATGAAATAGCTGACTGGTTTGAGACCTTGGCCAAGGCTGAAAGAAGCCACGCCAACCGTTTCCAGAAAGCTTTGGATAATCTGGACGGATAAGACCAGACAATCAGGTTTACTGCATGTTGAGAGTCAGTCTGGCTCTCAACATACGGTACTCCCCTATATACAGGTTCATAGACATGAGCGATTCTATCAACACACCTAAAGAAGGCAGCCTGGAAGCACCGACGCGCCATCCCATTAACTGGAAATCAGCAGATTTCTGGGATGCCGACAAGCTTGAGCAGGAACTCGAACGTGTTTTCGATATCTGTCACGGTTGTCGTCGCTGTGTAAGCTTGTGTAATGCTTTTCCTACTCTGTTTGACCTGGTAGACGAATCAGAAACACTTGAAGTCGATGGAGTCGATAAAGCAGATTATAAAAAAGTTGTCGATCAATGCTATTTGTGTGACATGTGCTACATGTCCAAATGCCCTTATGTGCCACCCCACGAATGGAATATAGATTTTCCGCATTTAATGCTGCGTGCCAAAGCCGTTGAATTCAAAAAGTCAGGCACATCATTCCGTAACAAGATGCTTTCGGATACCAATCGTGTTGGCAAAATGGCCACTATTCCCTTGGTCGATGTCACTGTTAATGCACTGAATGCTAATAAAGCATTTCGTAAAATACTGGAAAAGACCGCTGGTGTTCATCACCAGGCTCCAGTACCACGGTATCATGCACGCACCATGCGCAAGCGCGTTAAAAATTTAAATCAGAACATCCCCTATAAAGCCGTTGGGCGTACGAGTGGCAAGGTTGCCTTGTATGCTACCTGCTACGGAAACTACAACAGCCCCGAACTCGGTGAAGATATATTCAAGGTTTTTCAACACAACGATATTCAAATCGAACTGGTTCCCAAAGAGCAGTGTTGCGGTATGCCAAAGCTGGAACTGGGTGACCTTGATTCCGTGGCAAAAGCGAAAGAAGCCAATATTCCGGTACTCGCCAAACTGGTTGATGAGGGTTATGACCTGATCGCGCCGGTACCATCCTGCGTCCTGATGTATAAACAGGAACTACCCTTATTGTTTCCTGACGATGAAGATGTCATAAAAGTTCAAAAAGCGTTTTTTGATCCTTTTGAATACTTATTTCTGCGCCATAAGGAAGGCGCTCTGAAAACAGATTTTACGGCTGAGCTTGGTGATGTGTCTTATCAGGTAGCCTGTCATCTTCGTGTACAGAATATTGGTATCAAAGCCCGTGATATTTTGAATCTGGTGCCAGGCACAACTATTACTACTGAAGAACGCTGTTCCGGCCATGATGGAACCTATGCGGTGAAAGTTGAATCTCACGATCATGCAGTGAAAATCGCGCGTCCGGTTGTAAGAAAAGTTGATGCTAAAAACCCGGATCACTTTATTTCCGATTGTCCAATGGCGGCAAATCACATTGCCAATTTATCTGAGACTGTCAGCAAGGCTGAGCACCCTATTACCTTATTAAGAATGGCTTATTCATTATAAAAACACCAAGGAATTCGCAATGACACTTACCCGAAATGACCTCCTATCACTTGAAGAATATTCTGCCCGCAGGCAGGAATTCAAGGCCAAGGCCATTAGCCACAAAAAAAACCGGCAACTCAGCCTGAGCGAACACGCCCGTTTGTATTTTGAAGACGAACTGACTATTCGTTATCAGATTCAGGAAATGCTGCGGATTGAAAAAGTATTTGAAGCCGAAGGCATTCAGGATGAATTAGATGCTTATAACCCGCTGATTCCTGATGGCACTAACTTCAAAGCGACATTCATGCTGGAATACGATGACGTTGAACTGAGGAAAGTGGAGCTTGCCAAGCTGATCGGCGTAGAAGATCAGATCTGGTTACAAGTAGAAGGTTGTGACAAAGTTTATGCGATTGCTGATGAAGATCTGGATCGTGAAAATGCCGAAAAAACATCTAGCGTGCATTTTTTGCGTTTCGAACTCAGTGAAGCCATGATCAGCAAACTGAAGCAGTCCCAGTCGCTGTTTGCAGGTTGTGATCATCTTAATCTGCCAATAGCTGGCGTCAAACTTCCGGCCGCTTTGGTTGCTTCACTGACTGAAGACCTGGCTTGAAGCTTATTTAATATTAACGTTCCTGAGATACCCGGATACCACGCCCCAGACCCCGGTCGCCTTCCACGCCAATTGCCCTGAGGGAGATGGTGCCAGTAATACTCCTGTTAACTTCCACATCAAAAGGAGTTTCTGGCCAACGGATAATAGAAGTGGTAACAGATTCAACAAAAACCCGACCGTCTTCAGCATACAGTCTCGATGTACGCACACTGGGTCGCTCCACTTCAATAATTCTCGCGGTTGTTGCTGAATCAATTTCATCCCTCTGCAATCGCTCTTGCAGTTCTGCAACCGTTTCTTCCAGTTCCGCTTCTCGTGTACTGGGCGTGTTTTCCCTGTTACTGACAGCTGGGACTGATGGCCTGTTATCGACTCTTGGTGCAGGCCTTGGAACGCCGGTTCCAGTCGATTCAGTAGCCGGCGGCAAAACACGATCATAACAAGCCAGTCGCAATGACAATCCAGCTATATTCTGACAGGCACGAACAGATGCAAGAATTTCAGCATCTGTTTGCGCATAAGCAATTGGCTGTAACAGACATGCAAGTGAACAGAATACAACTCCGAGTCCGGTTTTTTTCTTGCTAAAACATTTGACATGCATTGATTGTAAAACTCCCGAAACAATTATCTTTTTATATGATTTCCTGACGAGCTGAAGTATAAAACCCTTTGATTAACTAAGCCAGTTTGATATTGATTCTTTCATGCTCTATTAATTTTGAATTCAGTAAAGTTGCCTGGTTATTTCAAGTCATCACGTAATTTAATGAGTTGCTCCTGGTAATGTTCACCATCACCAAAATCTGAAAAATTATTATATCGGCGATGACTACCTGCAACTTTCCGGGCATGTTTAATGGGGCACCAGTATTGCTCTGTTCGGGCAATCACTTCTCTTGAATAAGCCACAACACCATTGCCGTAACCGCAATAAATACAGTTAAGTTTTTCAATACCATTTAGATAGGCTAACTGGTGTCGATCCAAAACAATGTAATCGGAACGCTTAACTCGGGGGATACTGTATAGTCTGAAACAAATGTGCTGATACAAGGTAATGGTCAGATCGAAAAAAGCGATTGGGATTATCATGCTGTAAATAAACGGTGCAGAAATGATATTGCGCACCGTTGAAGAAAACAGCCAACGTAAGACACCAACTTTTAATTTACGGTGAGCACTCAATATCTCCTGCTCAAATCTGACTTTTATGCCTTCAATTTTGTAGCTAAACTCTTCCTGTTTTTTATCAAGCTCATTCAGCAATTGTTTTTCCAACTTTGAAATCTTGTCTGTCAGTTCAGAAATACTGCCACTCATATTGAAATCACCTTTTTGAGTTAACCTTGCTCATATTGAAATTATTCTTTAATGACCAGTGTTTAATTCCGCATTCACGATAGCCGTTCCATCTACCAGTGCTTTTAATTTTGCCCGGGCAGATTCTCGAGACAGGTATTTCATGCCACAATCAGGTGCAGCAATAATTCTTTCAGGAGGAACAAATTCCATGGCAGCCCGTAGCCTGTCTGCAACAAGTTCAGGGCTTTCCGGCGTTTCATCCCCGAGATTCAGTACCCCAACCATAATGGTTTTATCTGGCAAGGCATTCAGGACAGCACCCAAATCAAGTGCAGGCTGGGCGGCTTCAATGGAAACCTGATCGACATTGATATCATTCACCAGAGACAAACAGGAATAACCGTTAGCATGCTTATCCGATACCATGGCTGCATAGCCAAAACAAACATGCAGGGCAGTCGTCCCTGTCACCCCTTGCAGCGCTCTGTTTACCACTTCCACACTATATTCTTTCGCATCATCATAACGAGCCTGCATATAAGGTTCATCGAACTGCACAATATCAGCACCCGCCGCAAACAGATCGTGAATTTCTTCATTAAGGCAATCTGCATAAGCCATGGCGACTTCTTTACCGGATTTATAGTATTCACTAACCGCTAGTTGAGATAGGGTAAATGGCCCGGGGATAGTAATCTTGATGGTTTTGTTTGTATGTGCTTTCAAGAATTTTACGTCATCCACATGCACCGGCGACGTTCTTTTCAGGGGCCCAGAGATTAAGGGCACTTTATTGGGCTTGCCTGCACGCCCTACCAGACTCTCCACTCTATCTCTGTCTATTCCCTCAGGTGCATTGGCAAAAGGAGCTGAGTAGCTCTCACGGCGCACTTCTCCATCAGTGACTATATCAATGCCTGCTGCTTCCTGATCTTCCAGGACACTTAACACCGCATCATCCATTGCTTCCCGAAGAAACGCCGGCGCAATCCGCCACATATCACCAGACAGAATACGTGCAGGTAAACGCTCACGTAATGCGCTGCGATCAATTAGCCATTCAGGCTGTACATAGCTGCCCACCAAGGCTGTACGGATTTTGCTCATAGGGTTTCTTCAGTCAACAGGTAAAGATCGAAATTATAATACATCAAGCATGTTATAAGGAGGGAAGGAGAAACTTCCAGCAGCAAAGCGCAACTTACTTTGGCTGCATTTTCCTTGGGCTGATAGCGTCTAACCGTTATAATGTGCGGCTTTCGCCCAAGCAGAAAGCCCTAATGGATAAAACCTACCAACCAAATCAAATCGAAGCCGCCTGGTATAAAACCTGGGAGGAAGGTGGATACTTCACACCATCAGGCAAAGGCGAGCCTTACTGCATCATGATTCCACCGCCGAATGTTACCGGCAGCCTGCACATGGGACACGGCTTTCAGCAATCCATCATGGATGCCATGACCCGTTACCAGCGTATGCAGGGTAAAAACACCCTGTGGCAGGTCGGTACCGACCACGCTGGTATCGCCACCCAGATGGTAGTGGAAAGACAACTGCAGTCTCAGGGTAAAAACAAACGCGATCTTGGACGCGAAAAATTTGTTGAAAAGGTCTGGGAGTGGAAGGAAAAATCCGGCAATACCATCACTCGTCAAATGCGCCGACTTGGTGTTTCAGTCGACTGGAACCGCGAAAGGTTTACCATGGACGAGGGACTTTCCGCTGCCGTTGCTGAAGTTTTTATCCGTTTATATGACGAAGGTTTAATTTATCGTGGCAATCGACTGGTTAACTGGGATCCTAAATTACACACGGCAATTTCTGATCTCGAAGTCATCAATGAGGAAGAAAACGGCTCATTCTGGTATTTCCGTTACCCGCTTGCCGATGGGGCTCTCACGGCTGAAGGCAAAGACCATATCGTAATTGCAACAACCCGTCCTGAAACCATGCTGGGTGATACAGCCTTGGCTGTACATCCTGAGGATGAACGCTATAAGGACCTGATTGGAAAGTCTGTTGAGCTACCCTTATGTAATCGTCAGATTCCCATCATCGCTGACGACTATGTTGACCCTGAATTTGGTACCGGCTGTGTAAAAATCACTCCAGCGCATGACTATAACGATTATGAAGTAGGCAAACGTCATGATCTGGCGATGATCAATATTCTGACAGATGACGCTGCTATCAATGAAAATGCACCTGCTGCCTATCAGGGAATGGACAGATTTGATGCCCGCAAGCGGATTGTGGCTGATATGGAAGCTGCCGGTTTACTGGAGAAAATTGAACCGCACAAACTGAAAGTGCCACGCGGTGACCGCAGTGGCGTAGTGATAGAACCTTACCTGACCAATCAATGGTATGTTGCCATTGAAGAACTGGCAAAACCTGCTATCGCTGCTGTTGAAAACGGGGACATTGAATTCGTACCTAAAAACTGGGAGAACACTTATTTTTCCTGGATGCGTGATATTCAGGACTGGTGTATTTCTCGCCAGCTCTGGTGGGGCCATCGTATTCCTGCCTGGTATGACAGCGAAGGCAACATTTATGTTGGGCATGATGAAGCAGCAGTACGGGAAAAATATAAGCTGGCTGCTGATCATGAAATAAACCAGGATCCTGATGTACTAGACACCTGGTTCTCTTCTGCCCTGTGGACCTTCTCCACATTAGGCTGGCCGGAAGATACCGAAGAATTAAAAACCTTTCACCCGACTGATGTACTGGTCACCGGTTTCGACATTATCTTTTTCTGGGTCGCCCGTATGATCATGATGACCCTGAAATTTACCGGCCAGATTCCTTTCAGAAAAGTCTACATTACCGGTCTGATTCGTGACAGCGAAGGTCAGAAAATGTCAAAGTCCAAGGGAAATATTCTTGATCCCATTGATCTAATTGACGGCATTGATCTGGAATCGCTACTGGCAAAACAAACAGACAGCATGATGCAGCCGCAACTGGCGCAGAAAATTGAAAAAGCCACGCGCAAGAATTTTCCAGAAGGCATCGCAGCCTATGGCACGGATGCCCTGCGATATACCTTTTATTCACTGGCCAGTACCGGACGGGATATCAATTTTGATATGGGACGTATCGAAGGCTATCGAAATTTCTGCAATAAAATCTGGAATGCTTCGCGCTATGTCTTGATGAATACCGAGGAAAATACTCCCAGCAAACCGGAAAAATCTTCTGATTATTCCCAGGCTGATCTATGGATCCAATCACGTTTTCAGGACACCTTGAACAAGGTTAATCAGAATATGGCCGTTTACCGCTTCGATCTGGTCAGCCAGGCCATATATGATTTTTTCTGGAATGAATACTGTGACTGGTATCTGGAATTATCAAAGCCACTGCTCTGGGATGAGAATGCCTCACCTGCCCAGCTGAATGCAACGCGTTACACACTGCTGAATATTCTTGAAAAAAGCCTGCGTCTGGCACATCCTTTCCTGCCTTTTATTACTGAAGAAATCTGGCAAAAAGTTGCACCTTTATTAGGTATCACAGCTGAATCCATCATGCTGCAAAGCTATCCTGCAGAAGACGATTCCGTTCTCAACGCCAGCGTTGACGCTGAAATTGAATGGGTTAAAGGCGTGATTATCGCTATCCGCAATATCCGTGGTGAAATGAATATTTCCCCGGCTAAGGAAATTCCTGTCTTACTGACAAAAGGTGGGGAGCAGGATAAAAACTACCTGAACAACAATACTCAGTTCCTTAGCAAGCTGGCCAAGCTGGATTCCATTACCTGGCTGGACGAAACTGAAGAGGCACCGCTTGCTTCAACCCAACTGGTCGGCAATATGGAAGTGCTGGTCCCTATGACCGGACTGATTGATCTTGATGCAGAACTTGCTCGCCTGAACAAGGAAATCGAAAAGCTGGAAAAAGAAATTAACAAACTCTCAGGCAAACTCGGTAACGAAAAATTTGTTGCCAATGCCCCGGCAGAGGTTGTTAATAAAGAAAAGGAAAAACTCGAAAAAGCTGAAAGTTCCCTGATGCAACTTAAAGAACAGCTAAAGAAAATTCAAAGCCTTTAACCTTTAAGAATCTACCAAAGTAAAGCCTCCTTCATCGCCCAGGAATCTTCTGGAGCTTTACTTTGTCTCACCTGGCATCATGATGCTAAGACCTGGCGTTGCGAGCAGAACAACTTAGCGTCATGAGCGAAAGCAAGACAAGGCAAAAACAAGTTTGATGAAGGAGCATGCATACTCAGCATGTGACTGATTCAAACTTATTTTTAACGCAGTATTGGTGAGCGCAATAGATAAGCGCAGCAGCTCAGGCGCGGGACATGAACTTTCCGGTTGTGGTATTAATTTTCACTATCTCACCCTGCTCCAGATACTCCGGCACCTGAACTTCAATGCCACTGGCCAGTTTTGCTGTTTTGGTTCGGGCTGAAGCAGAAGAGCCTTTTATTGCCGGGGGAGTTTCAACTATTTCCATTTCCACCGATTGCGGCAACTCAATACTCAGTAGCTTGTCATTTTGCAACAATCCAGTCATACCCTCCAGGCCTTCGGTGATATAGGCCGCCTGATCTTCAAGTTCAAGTGCATTGACTTCATACTGAGAGTAATCTTCAGAACTCATGAATATGTAGTTATCACCATCCTGATAGGAAAACTGCAGAGGAACCCGAATACAATCTGCCTCTTGCAGAAAATCATCGCCTTTGTAGGACTCATCCAGTTTTTGCTTGCTTAAGAGGTTTGTAAACCTCACCTTGTATAAAGTGACAGCACCACGTGAGGACGGGCTCTTGGCTTCTAATTGTTTGACGGCATGCGGTATACCATTTATTTCTACAACCATACCTTTTTTTAATTCACTGGCCTTGGGCATCCGGCTTTCTCCTCCGTTGTACGATGAAAGGCGCCACTATTACCATCTTGCTAGAAATGCTCTGATAGCAGCAAAGTCGCGGCATTCTAGCACTGATATTCGCCAACTTTAATCCTGTCAAAGATTAATGATATTATCCCTGCACAATTTCAGTGCATTTTCTGTTTACATTAATTTTTTAATTCTACGCACCGAAATTTTTTTAATAACAATAGTTTTTTATAAGAAAGAGACACGCTTCCATTATGACTACTAAAATTTTTATTGCTTCTTTCATTGTTGCTGTCGTACTCAGCTTACTGGCTTATCTTGTAAATCTTGACAGCCTGTTCCCCGCACTTGTTGCCTATTTCTGTATGGCATTGCTTAGTGGCTGTCTGACGACATTCTGGGTTGTTCGCCCTCGTTCTGAGCCTTCTACCAAAAAACAAAAACGCAGCAGAAAACGCCAGAAAGACCTGGGCCCAAAAGAAGTCGGTTCAGTAAAGTGGTTCAGTGCCAGTAAAGGCTATGGTTTTGTCACGCGAGAAAGCGGTGAAGATATTTTTGTACACTTCCGTTCTATCGATGGCAAAGGCCACCGGATTCTGCAGCAAGGCGACAAAGTCGAATTCGCTGTTACCCAAGGAGACAAAGGGCTACAGGCTGAAAACGTCAGCGCTATTAAATAATAAATTAATTTATAGCCATTGCCCTTTATTCAAAGCCACTGCTTAATAATGTGGTGGCTTTTCATGTTGCCCCTGCCCTGTCAGGACTGGTGCCGCATTCTCCATATCCCGGAGTCTGTCTTCAAACAATTTCATTTGCAGCTGCAACTGATCTATTTGCTGTTGCTGACTGATCAGAACCTGGTTTAATTCAGACAGAGTCTGTTCCTGGAAAGCCCATTTACTTTGAAGCTCTATTAATTCGTCCTGCATAAATTACCTTTGTTATTAGCTGGTTTTACTCTCTGATTTTTTTTGCTTTAATATTCCCGCACAGAATTAAAACATAAGCTGGAAATAATCATGCCGTCTTCATCAAAAAAACCACCCATTATATGGACCAATTTAATTGTTCTCGGCCTACCGCCACTTATCGCCTTAACGCTAGTTCCCTGGTACGGCCTGCGTTATGGTTACGATGCCTTCGAATGGCTATGGTTTTTTATTCTGGTCACTTTTTGTGAAATGTCGATCACGGCCGGTTATCACCGCCTCTGGTCACATAAAGCCTATAAAGCTCACCCGATTCTTAAGGTGATTTTTGCACTGGGAGGAGCCTGCGCTTTACAGAATCATTGCATTGTCTGGGCTTCTGACCATCGTCGCCATCATCTGCATGTCGATGATAATGAAAAAGACCCTTATTCTGCGAATCTTGGTTTCTGGTATTCCCATTTTGGCTGGATGATACGGGACTACGAAAGTGTGAAAACTGACTTAAGCAATGTTGATGACCTGTTTAAAGAGCCCATCCTGGTCTGGCAAAAAAAATATTACCTCCCTCTGACTTTACTGATGAACATTGGCCTGCCCCTGTTGCTGGGTTATATCAATGGTGATATCTGGGGTGCCTTATTATTACTGGGTGTTTTGCGCCTGGTATTAAGTCAGCATTTCACCTACCTGATCAATTCCGCGGCGCACATGTGGGGAACACGCGAGTATGACCCCAAACAGACAGCCCGTGATAACGGCTTCATCGCATTACTGACTTATGGTGAGGGCTACCACAACTATCATCACACTTTTGCCTGGGACTACAGGAATGGCGTTAAATGGTATCACTATGATCCGACCAAATGGTTTATCAAAATCTGCTCCTGGCTGAAACTGACCTCCAATTTGCGCGCCTGCTCCAGTTGGCGCCAGGAACTTACCCGCGTGGAAGTCCAATATCAGAGTGCCTTGGCAAAATGTGAAAAACTGATTGATCCGGTACTCTGGCGTAAACAGCTTGAAGCCGAGTATCGAACGCTGCTGCAGACTTTGAATCACTGGGCTGAACTCAAACAGCAATGGTATGAGAGAAAATCCAAGACACTGCAGGATAAATTCCACGAATTAGACACTGCGCACATACAACAACGTTATAACGAATTAAAGATTCGACTGCGAGCTCAGCGTAAAAGCTGGGAAACCTTGTTACAGAACTTCTCAGCCTTGCCGCAACCCCAGGCAAGTTAAGACCCGGTGGATTTCAAACTGAAACAACACAGTCAGCAGTCATGGCTGGATGCTGTTCTCGGTGATTTCGACCAGTTTCTGGTTGATCATGCCAGTTGTGAGAAAAAAGCCTCCGGCATGGCCATTTCCATGATCTCCCACTACCCCGATAAACCAATACTGGTTAAAGCCATGCTGGATCTGGCCATTGAAGAGCTGGCACATTTTCGTGACGTCATGGCTCTGCTGCTTGAACGAGGTTTGCAGTCCGGCTCAGACCAGAAAGACCCCTATGTCAATCAACTCCACAAGGCAATGGATCAGGGTGCAGAAGCCTATCTGCTGGATAGATTATTGATTGCCAGCATTGTTGAAGCACGTGGTGCCGAACGTTTTGGCATGATCGCGAAGGCCTTGCCAGACGGGCGATTAAAGACTTTCTATCAGTCAATCACAGAGTCCGAAAATCAGCATTACAAACTGTTTTTATCCTTGGCAGAACAGTATTGTGAGACTAATCTCATCCTGCCGCGACTTCAGCAGCTATTGGAAATCGAAGCCGATATTATTCAGCAATTACCCGACAGACCCGCATTACATTAACGCTCAAAACCCTGCTTTCCCTTGCAAAAAATGCTTTATAGCAAGTACCCTACATTCGCTTTCAAGGATTGAGTGTGCCGTTATTTTTAACCTTGGCACACAATATGCAAAGTCTGGGTAAACTTAAGCAAACTTTTTTTTATTTATGGACGACTAAGACAACATGCTAAAAAAAATACTGTTACCCATAATTATTCTGCTTGATTTCATTAATCGCTCAAAAGATAAAATGCCTTTGCTTGATTCTGTTATTGGTGCCGGTACAGCCAGGTTCCGGGCCATCCTGCTTACCTCAATAACGACCTTTGTCGGCCTGCTGCCCATTATGCTGAAAACCAGTTTGCAGGCACGTTATCTGATACCAATGGCAGCTTCTCTGGCCTTTGGTATCCTGTTCGCTACCGTGATTACTTTATTACT